>Ga0196964_10000180_pt1 | contig 44539 bp, 78 predicted proteins | sample S1_10metaG_FD_148615 | JGI IMG/M metagenome (GOLD analysis project Ga0196964, IMG submission 148615) | Soil microbial communities from Anza Borrego desert, Southern California, United States - S1_10 | ecosystem: Environmental > Terrestrial > Soil > Desert | place: USA: California | collected...
TTCAGAATGTGCAAAGGACACGATGCTGACTGCTCTTGCGCTTCAAGGCTTGCTGATCGCGCCCTCACCTGGTTCCACGAACGGGAGAAGAGGAAATGAAGGAACGCCCCATCTTATTCAGCGCCCCAATGGTCCGAGCCATCCTCGAAGGACGGAAGACGCAGACGCGGAGGGTTGTAAAAATATCGAATCCAGAAAATGCCATGCGGGTCGAGTTCTCATCGACGGATTTTGGCGTTTACCGATTTGACCTTTATTTTCCAACGCACGTCCGAAGCGAGACTTTTCCATGCCCCTACGGCCAACCCGGAGATCGGCTTTGGGTGAGGGAGACTTGGCGTGACGGAATTTACGATGGTCCAATTTACCGTGCGGATGCTTGCAAAGTCACCGATGAACAGCTTGAAGGGACTTGGAAGCCTTCAATTTTCATGCCCCGCTGGGCCTCCCGCATCACGCTCGAAATAACCGACGTGCGTGTGGAGAGGTTGCAGGAGATCAGCGAAGAAGACGCAAAGGCGGAGGGGGTTCTCCGCTCTGGGCAAACCTTCAGACAAAGTTTCAATGATCTATGGGGAACCATCCACGCCGCCGACGGCCCCAACGGATGGAGCGCTGATCCTTGGGTTTGGGTAATCGAATTTAAACAAATCGCACACACACGGGAGAAGAAGGGATGAGTGAGCACCTTAAAAAGGAAGTCATTCAAAACTACGAAGCTTACGGATGCGTCAAATGCCAGCGATGGCACTATGACGATGAAGACGTTTACTACGAGCATATCTGGAATCAATCCAAGCATGGAATAAGGACAGTATCGAGGGAAGAGAGGTTTATCAATTTTCTTTCGGATATGCGCGATGAGCTATCAAAGTAAAAGAGACGACCTATCCAATTTCAAGGCCCGTGGAGGTGATAAGGGTAAGACCATAAACCTCCAAACTCCTCAGTTCTGCGATGAGTGCCGGAACGAAACAAGAACGAAGGTTTATCTGGACCATTACGGATTCGGAAGTCATTTAAAGGTCTGCATTATTTGTGAGATTCCAAGATGACCGCGCACACCACGCATGGAAAGGAGAGGGGAATAGATGGCTAGGAAATACGAGCTTAAGAGTGAATATTGCCCTCCTATAGATACATGCCGGGTTATTCAGGTGATTGAGACCTGTACGGAAAGGCGTGGCTCTGGAGTGGAAGGTGACCCAATTCGTGTTGTAACGACATACTGGACTTTAGACGGCAAGTTTATATGTGAAATTGATCCGTGCATGAAAAAGAATGATCGCGCGCACTCAAAGGAGAGGGGATGAGACCTTTAAAGGTTAGAGCTTGGAACAACGGAAAGATGCTTTATCCGGATGGAATTTTTTTTAATCCGGTAAAACCATCGCATATTCGCCTTTATTTTGGAAATCCAGAACCAGGCGTTGAATATCGAAGTGCCCCATACAACTTAAATGAACCCACAATTATCATGCAATTCACCGGCCTCCACGACAAGAACGGTAAGGAAATCTACGAAGGGGATATTCTTGGGTGCGGTGGGAAGAAGCCCTACGAATACATCCATGAAGTAAAACTGATCGTGAATGACTCGAATATCCGTTACGACTACGGTTACTCACACGAGCACAACTTCCCGGCACCGCATTGGGTAGAAATCATCGGGAATATTCACGAAAACCCAGAACTTCTCGCGCACCCAACCCCAAAGGAGCGGAGATGAGTAACGCTGACCTTTGCTTGGAGTGCGGCCAGGCAACGATTTCAACCGGAGGCATTGGCTGTATCTGCAACAAGGTTGAATGTTCTTGTGGGGCATTGGTTGATAAGGTTTCGGGGCTTTGTACGAAATGCTGGAATACAAAGGAGCGGAGATGACGACATGCACTAAATGTGGAAGCTCAGATGACTTCCTCCATACTTGCGTTAAATGTAAGCCGAATATTTACGATGAGCTTGCCGCCCTGAGGGAGGAGTGCGCGAGGTTGAAGAAGGCCAATGAGCTGTATGAGAAGCAGCTCACGGACATTGGTTATGAAGCGGCGTTTCCAAAGAACATCATTTTCTACGATGACGGCACAGAGCGAGAGATTGAATGGGTTACTGGCGACGGCCCTGAATACAATAGCCCTTCTTGTTGGGTGACAACGGATAAGTCTCAGGAACTTTCAGAACTACGCGCACAGCTCGAAGCTGAGAAAGATGACAACGAAATATTGGCTCAGATTAGCGAGATTCTTGTTGGTTATCGGGAAGGAAGCCATAAAGACATTCTCGCTGGACTTAGAGAACTGAAGGAAGAAAATCAACGTCTCAACGATCTAAACCGTCAAGAAGTCTCAGAGAAAATCGAGCCATTCAAGAAAGCGTGGGAAGAAGAACTCTCCACCCACCGCGTACTCATCTCAAGGCTTACGCAGGCGTTGGAGAAGATAGCGAAGGATTACGAAGAGTCTGGTTGCATGGATTGCACGACTGGACGCGAAGCAAAGGACGCCCTCCAATCCTCGCGCACATCTCACCTACTGGAAAGAGATAAGGCTAAGGACGAAGTAATTGAAGCGGCGAGAAAGCTTATGGGAGATAAGGGGCCAGCGCATGATATTGAGTATTCGTCTGAATATTCAGCGCTTGACGACGCCCTCCACCGACTCGACGGGTGCCGGGAGGGGAAGTGAGCGCACACCCTGATTTTAAGAAGAGAGCGGAAGAAACGATGCAGGCTTACATCGACTCTCACGGAGACAAAGGAGAAATAGCCAAAGCCCTCCTCCAAGCCTATAGAGAAGGTCTTGAGTGCGCGCAAAAGATTGCTGAGAAAGAATCCAAAAGCCCATGTGAGGCGATTTGCCATTGCGCTGAGGAAGTCGCGCACACCATCCGCTCAGAATCCGCACGACTAGGATAGTCTGATGGAATCTAAAAGAAAGTATTTTAAATGTGGGTGTGGCCATGCGGTTTTAGAAATCGACCAATGGAGTGATGCCACACACCCACAAATTTATTTAGGATTTTTTGAGATCGGATTAAACAAGGACAATCGTTACGGGTGGAAGGAGCGATTAAGACACGCTTGGTATGTGATCAAAACCGGGAGAGCCTTCGCTGATTCTGTTGTCCTTGAAGTTAGCGAAGCAGAAGCTCTCGGCAAGGCTCTGCTGGAATCAACACTATCAGGAGACTCTAAATGAACTGCCCAGAGTGCAGTAAACAAATGATTGGTGTTGAGTATTGGTACGGACACCCACAACGATACGACGGAATTAGTGAGTGGTTATGCGAAGGCTGCACTATCCGCATTGGTCGGTGGTCAAAAAAGAGATTAGCGGATGGTGAGTCCGAGATTCGTTATGGGGGTGCGGCGTGAAAAAGAAATCGTTTAAGAATCTGCTAAAGAGCATCGATCAGGCGAGGGGAGGGCAGGTGAAGAAAAAGAAATGGAAAGGCTCAATCAAGCTCGACGCAACCAAGATAGGTCAAGAAGTGATTCGGATTGTACTCGAAGAGATTTTAAAGAGACCTGTGGTTATTCATAGAAGGAAAGTTAAGACGAAGGTGGGTGCGCGATGAATAAGTGGGTATTTGAAAGGATGTTTTTCGTGTTGGCGGTAGTTTACTGCGTCATTGGTGCGTTTATTTATTTTACGCACTCATGACGAAGTTCTTGGTGTGCGCGAAGTGCGGGGATCATTTGGTCGAGAACATCTTCACGAATTCTCGCGCACCCAAAGAACTCTGTGACAGGTGCTATAAAATAAAATCAGAAGAGAATATAGCGGAACTAGAGGGGTGAAGTGCTCCCATGACTATTGTAAAAGAATTGGTGAGGTTTGGGGATGTATTTATTGTGGAGAAGTTCCGGCGAGAATATGGGTTGATCGGCTCAAACCAAATAAAAAAGTGTGTGGAAAAAGGAGCTTTACTCAAGCACCTCTGGAGAATGAAATAAACATAAGGACACCCCTTGGCACTCTACATAAAAAACGACCCTCTACGGCCTTATGAACTGGCAAAGAAACAAATCGAGGAAGAAAGACGAAAGCTCGTAAGTGAAGCAGACAAAAGAAAGGTAATCGAAGATAGGATCGAGAAAGAATTGAAGTTGAGGCGTGACGAAGACGTTCAGATTTTGAAGGAAATGAAGGGCAGTAAGACGTATACGAGGCACGAAGGACAGATCAACGTCCAGAAGTTCATCATCGAAAGCGAGCTTCAGAATTTGTTCGGAGACACAACGACTTCACTTGGAGAGTAAATGCTAAACAAATTTAGATGGTTCTTGATTCGACTTCTTTTTCACCTTATTCCTAAAGAGAAAAAGCGCTAACGGTACTCAACTCCCGCCTGAGTAATAAACCTGCCTTCGGGACTTACTAATTGGATTCCAAAAGAGAAATTCCCCGAATCCTTAATATTCGCATAGAAAAATCCGTTACACCATTTCGTAGACTTGCCGTGTAGGTAAGGCGCCTGGAGCTTCGCGTAGCAGGGGACTTGAACGGCTACATGCCTTTCTTTGGCGTCTATAAACGAGAAATTGGGCGCAATCTCGGCTGAGTGGAAGTGCCCGAAGACAACGTTTCTTTGGCAGCGCATGACCGCTTGAGTGGCTGGGTGAGAGGTGCCGAACTGGTCGCCGTGGCAGAAGTAGAGCTTGCCTAGTTTGTAGAAGGCTCCGTACGGCTGCATTTCAACGCCATACTTCTTAAAGTCGCAGAGAACATCCACGGTGATCTTTTTCATTTGCGGGTACTTCTGCGAGAACTGCACCGCCCACTGCTCGTGGTTGCCTTGGACGTAAACAAATTTAGCCTTTGGCATGGCTTTTCTGAGTTGGGCAAGTTGTGCGCGGAAACACGCGGCATCAGCTTCTAACTCCATCCGAACTTGATTAAAGCCTTTGTTTTTAAAGTTCTCGTCGTTCCAGTGGGAAATACAGCCGAAGTCTACGTTGTCGCCACCGAAACCAAAAACATTTATTTTCTGGTCAACGCAATACTTGATGAGAGGTTCGAGTGGGATGTTGTGGGGACTGTGTGAATCGTAAAGCCAGACGGTTTTTATCAAAGGTCTCGGATCAGCTTTTTAATCCTTTTGAACTTATCGCGCACCTCGTGAGACTTCATTGATTCGTATATCTGATTATCCATATCGTTTAACAAATCAATGATCTCGTAGGTTTTGATGCGTTTCTTCTTCGACTCCTCTACCATGGGTGCGCTTGTCTCCAAAAGTGTCTGTACGGGGCTAGAAACGCAAGAGATTGGCATAATAGAACGTTCGTTCGATAAAGAGTGCGCCGATTAAGAAGCCTTGGACGATTTCGACATACTTCCAGTCTAGGCGGTACTCATTCTCACCGTTATTGGACCAGTAGGTGCCGAGTAGCCACCAAAGTCCTAGCACCCAAGCCCATACGCCTGACATGGCAATAAAGCAGGCGGTTTGAGCCATTCCGTAGCATGCCACGTCGTCCCAATCGCGCTCTTCCACCTCGTCGAGGTTAAAGTGGAGGATCGCACTCAGAATAACCATCTCAAACCAAAAGCCTGTCAGGAGTGCGCCGATAAGTGGTAGGACGTAACGCCTTAGCCACTTATGGCCCTTCTTAAACGGCCAAATGTCTCCTCCTCCGGCACGATATAGATAGCCAGAGATTGGAATGACTAGCCAATATTGAAGAGATTGATAAGGCTCCATGTCTTCTTTTCGTTTTGGTCGTGCGAGTCGGTTTTGTTGATGGTGCCAGCGTTGGTTTCGATACGTTCGTCAGTTGTGTGGCTTGGGCGTATCGTCTTAAGGACGCAGTACCCCAGACCCAGAATTACGGCCATACAGAACATGAGCACAATCGCCTTTGCGTACGTCCTACCGTCAACGAATCCCAGGAAGAACTTCTTCCAGCTCCAGGGTTCAGCCATTTTTGCGCTCTAGCTTGGCGATCTGAGCTTTGATAAAATCCGCAAGAAAAACTCCAACACCGAAACAAACGAATCCGAATAGAATTAGCTTCATTTTTTTATCCTTGTATGGCTTTCAGTATGTTAATGACGGCAGGGGAAATAACCGTGACAAAAACCCCCGCAATTAAAAGAAACAGAACACCGAATCGGAGATTGTCTGCATTTTCATGCTTATCCATATCCTTTCGGATGTTTTCCAACCTTAAGACTTTCTCTCGGTATGCGCGAGACTCAATGATATGAGCTTTAAATTCTTGACGATCTTCTTCAATAAATCCACGGATGTACTGAACGTCTCTAACGACTTCAGTGAGTTCTCGGACGGCGTTATCAAGTTTTCGTTCAAGATTCTCCAACTGCTTTCACTTCCTCTTTTGATTTAACGGCTACTTGGTTATTGATTACTTGTAGGTCTTGCTGCAACTTTTGAATCATTGCGAGCGTGTCGTAGGCTGCGGCTTTCAGTTCTACAACGCTCATTTCATCGAGCTTTTTAGTCATTAATCAGGGCTCCCATTTACGGTTCCGGTTAGTTTTCCGTCTGCGATAAGCTTATTTAGAACCCTCTTATGCAGAGAATTAGTCGAAAGGTTGGCTTTGTTTAGAAGCACCATAAGATCGGTTGCTTCTTGGCCCGTGTAATAAAATTCTCTGTACACACTCCCGTCACTTAACCTGATAAAAATAAGAGAACCTTCCCAATCAAACACAAGTTTCCTAACTTTGAAGAATGTTGAGGTGCGCGGGTCTACTGCGAGAGGCGTAGTTAAATCAATCTGTTCCATTTGTCTCCTTATGCCGCTGATAGAAGTCCAAAAGCTTCCATTTTTGCAAGTAAACTGTTGAACTTGGTGGTGATGTCGGCCAATGTTCCGTCTGCATCTGCAATTCCGGTTTGCTGATAAATCTTTACCACCGAACCGTCTTCCGTTCTGAAGTGAGGCGCTGCGTTACCGGCGGCTTGGTCTGCTGAATACATCTGGAATTGATCCGTGACATTTCCTGTTGGGGCAGTTCCATTCTTTATAGATAGAGTCGATGTTGCACTAGCCCCAGCCGCTGTTCCACCTCCCAAAATGAGGTTTCCGCCATTCGTTAGAACGAATTTGGTTCCAGTGCTTCCGGCGTTAGCGTAAAAACCAACCGAACCCGCAACTCCAAAAATGTCCCCACGGTTGGTGCCAAAAAACCAGTTAGCATTGGTTCCTCCACCCGTGACGAGAAACCCAGCTTCATTGCCATCGGCGGCTGTAGTGATGCAATCGAACCGCGCAGATTGCGTTGTTGAGCTAATTCTTACGGCGTTTAACACTTCTAAAAAGTAACCCGTCGTAACGGTTGATACACCCGCTCCCACTGGACCGGTGCTTATAATTCCGTAATTATTGGTTGCGCCGCTAACCGTAACATACAGTCCGATGTTCGTTGTCGAAGCCCCGGTTGTGGTGACGTATTGGCCGTAGCTTGTCCCGGTGACGTTTCCTGTGCGTTGAATGTAGACACCTGCCGCCGTGTCGGTTGTGCTATTCTGCCTGACTTCAACCTTATGGGTGGAGCCTATAACCGCTGATCCAAAAATGACGTTTCCATTCCAGTAGCCGTCTCCGGCAGCGTCCATATTGACCTTGCCAGTGCCACCAGATGTTAGGGCGAAAAGGGTAGTTGCGCTAGTTGAAGAGTTTGGGGCGTCGATTCCAAAAACAGTCTTCGCGGCATTAGCGGATTCGTCTCTCGCGCGGAAAAGGTGAACGTCCGAGGCGTTGGTAAATACGGCGAGCTTTGCGTTTAGGCCGTTAGAATCTGAGGTTGTGCCGATCTTGACGCGATCACCTGAGGCGTCAACAAGGAGAAGGGCTGCATCCGTGTCTCCTTTTGCGAGCAAGTCACTTGTTGCGCTTTGCGCGTCGTTTAGAACGAATTGCCCATTAGCAGAGTAGAAAGCAAAATTATTCGTCCCATTGGTCGCGTTGGCGACTATGGCCCTGTTATTTGTACCGGCTCCAGAAACAGTAAAAAGCCCCGCCGTATTTGTTACGCCATTTTCTGTCTGCGTTACAGTGAGAGCATCGGGGAAGGCACTTGTATTCGTCCAAATATTTACGGCTGCGGCGATTCCCTCGGACTGGTTCCCAAAGTTGAAGGTAGCCCGACCCACTGCCGGGATATTCATCCGGTAGTAGTCGTTTCCGCTTGCGTCTTCGACTAGAAGTACGTCGCCTGAACCTCTAATTGAGAGAACACCAGATGGAGTGCTGTTGTTGATTCCTATTTTGTCTGCTGAAGCATCTACGAATAAAAGATGAGTCGCGGTGTCGCCTTCTACTCGGAAATCACAAGTCGAAAGTCCAAGGTCATTAACCACGACTTGAGTATCAAACACTTGAAATGTCTCAACACCAGCAGCGCCAGGTCTGAAATAGATTGGAAGCCCTGTGCTGGTCGTAAAGAACATACCGCTTGTTCCGAATAAGGCGCTCATAAAGACTGATCCAATTGGACCGTCATAAAATTGCCAAGTAATATTTGAAGCGCCTGTTGACCCGAGCCTGAAACTCATTGTCGGGTTTGCTGCTGGTGCTGCCATCTGAATCGAGCTATAAGTTCCGTTTGGGTCCCCGTACAACTGGAACACACCACCAGCAGAACCAGCTGTTGTTCCAAAAACGAATGCCCGACCAGATGTCGGCGTCATGTTGAAATCGCCGTTTCCATTCGTTTGGAGGTCTGAATAAACCGAGCCGTCGGTGTGAGTGAGTCGGAGCTGTGGGTTGGAGGCGTCTAAGATATCCAGGCGGCGGTCTGGGCCTGTGGTTCCAATGCCAAGCCGTCCGGTACTCGTAATCCTCATCCGCTCGTTCATTGTGGAGTTGGAGGCTGTGGTGTAGAAACCCAGGTAACCCGCCCAATTAGTTCCAACGTCCTCCATTGCTCCGATAATGGCACCGAAACCGTGGGTCTGGACACCGGAGTTGCCGCTAAATTGGAGCGTCCCGCCAACCCCTGTCCCAGCCGAGTTTGTGGAGGTGATGTTCACCATTGCTAGATTCATTGAGCCGCTATTGACGTTAAAGCTGGAATTGTGCGTGGCCTCTATTTCTAAACGTGATTCCGGCGAGTTGGTTCCAATGCCGATCTTGTCTGCCGAAGCATCTAAGAAGAAAAGATTAGCGTTGAAGTCGCCCTCCATTCGCACATCACCGCTAGAGATACCAGACTCGTTAAATACGGTTACCCCGTCTCCGTAAATGACAAAGTAATCGCTTGCTCCAGTGGCATCACGAATCAGAAATGATCTATCGCTTGAATTTGTTCCTGCGTGGATTCTTGGCCCGTAGGATTGGCTGGTTGTTCCTGAAGCCGTTAGCTCAATGGTATTTTGATTGGCCGCCCCAGTTACAATTAAGCTCACAAGACCGGTCGTGGCTGGAATCTCAACGTGTGCGGCAGCAGTTGGAGCACTGCCACCAAGTTGAATGTCACCATCACTATCAACGTAGATCCTTATCGTGTTGTTAGAGATAAGCCCGAGATGATGATTTGTTGCTGCGCCAATCAGAGTGCCTGAACCGGCTGGGCCGGCGGTGAATCTACCCACAATGTCAGCGGATGAATCACGGAAGAAGAAGTCTGTTTGTCCGTCGAAAGTCGCGTAGATAGCTCTCGTAGCAGAGGAGCCGAATCCAGGAGCATCCGCGCCATTACCAATATGGAGCCTTGCTTGAAGAGTTGTGGACACCGGATTAATACCGAGAGAATTATTTGTGTCATCCCAGAAGAAGTTCGAGTTGTCTTGGGCTAAGATTCCACCGGAGCCTAAAAAGAGGACAGAGCCTTCGGTGCCATTTGTAATGGTGGCTCCTATGGCCAGCGGGGTTCCCGTGGTGGATTGTCTTACGGACATTTAGGTGACTGGATTACCCTTAAGGTCTAGGAAGCGGGGATGGATGCAGTCTACGACCTTCTCACGGATAACCGCACGCTCAACCTCTACGTCTTTAACGATGGCGTTGATGATCTGCCTATCCGTAATAACGGCGTTGATAACCGTCTGGTCTTGGATCACCGCATTAACGACGGGGATATCTTTGAGGACTGGATTAATGATTTCCTTGTCTTTAAAGATTGGTCTTTCAACTTCGACATCTTTATAGATTAATTTTTCTACTTCGACTTCTTTGGGTTTAATAACCAATTCTTCGACTATCTTGGGTGCGCGGATTTCTTTGATTCTTTGGTCGATGGCTTTGTCGAGACGAGCGATAATCACAAGCTCCATCTTGTCGAGTACTGCCGCGCACACCTTATCTGCAATCTCGTTGACGATCTTTTCAAAGCCTACCGGAACTTTGATTTCTTCGTTTACAAAGACGGGTCTTTTAATGATCTCATCTTCAAAGACGGGGGACTTTACCTTATATTCGGTCTCAATAACTTTGAGTCCAGCGACGATATTGATTTCTTTGGTCTTTCCTTCTTGAGGATTAGATTGGATCACTGATCACTCCCTTTCGTAAGTTATTGAGATTTCCGAATCCGTCGTCTCTCTGAAGCACTTAAACTGGCTCATTTGGTTCTGACCGTTTAAAACAAGGATCCCACCGTCAGGGAGCAGGTGGCCAACGGTGGCGGATGGGGTGGTTCCGTCATAGGTATAGCGGATGGCCGCACCATCATTTGTAAGAAACGCCGAGGCCGCACCACCGGAAGTATTGGAGTCCTTATACTTAGAGGGAGTTAATACCTGGACGGCATTGGTGACGGTGAGCTGCTCGAAGGCGTAACCGACATTCGGCCTTGTTTGGACGACCATTCCTGACATTGACTATTTCCTTTCTTTGAGGTAAAGTATTTCCGTCACCAGCCATGACAACTTAATCAATTTTCTGAAGGGTCGATGCCCTTACCCCGACTAACCTGGCTGGTGATGTCGGGGTTTCTTTTTGGAGAAAGAATGTCAAACATTGTGAAACTGAACTTTGGTGGTGAAGAAGTTGACGCCGAAATTATCGAAGTAAACCAATCCAGTGAAAAGTGGAACGATTATTTCTTGGATGATGGCACAACCCTTAAGGTTAAGCTGGTTGTGCAGAAAGTTTTTAGAGTGATTGGTAAATTTGACCATGAGGGTAATCCTGTGTACATTTTCTATTCAACAAATATTTCAGCAACAAATTCACCAGGGTCTCTCAAAAAGAAGTGAAGGATAACGCGCTTTCCCATGCGTGGTCATTGGAACATTTGTATTTGTTTGGATGCTCAACAGAGTGAACAGCATTTCCGTCCTCGTCCCAGTAAAACGGAACTGAGGAACCAGTTATAGTTGCAAAACCAGTTTGATAAACCTTGCTTTTTTGATTTAGCTTTACGCACTCTGGGCATCTCATAGATTTTTCCTTTGTTTAAGGTTTGTTATCTCTTTACTTAAAAAGGGGGTTACGATGAAGGTAGCTCTAACGTTGTTTGGTTTAGTCATGTTTGCAGCACCAGCGTTTGCCGATTACGAATACCGTGTGAATAAGAACGGAACGGGTTATTTCCGTGATAGCTCGAATGACGGAAATCCGTACAATAACGCGAACTATCTAGGACTAAACGACTAAACCAAGTGGCCGCTGCCCTTAACCGGGTGGCGGCTGTTTTAAGGGGGGTTGTTGATATGTTGATGCGCCTAACCATTTTACTACTTCTCATTTCAAGCCCCGCCCTCGCAGATGGTGAGAGGTTTAAGTATTACCCTAGTCCGAGCAGTGCGAGCGATGAAGTTTTGCGCTTTTTGGATTCTGAAAACGGTTTTTTTTACACCGTTTCTGGTCCGAAGGATAAATTGACTGTAATGATTTATGATATTCGGGATGGCATAGCGTTTATAAAGCCTCTTCATGCAGTAAATATTTCCTCTCAGGCTGAGTGGAATAAGCTTATTTATGGAGCGATTGCACCAAAGGAAGATTTGGATAAAATGGTGAGAATAATTAAAGAATATCAAGAACCCACAACTAAGAAAGGGGGGTAATGTGTTAAGTGGATTATTAATCATTATCGGAATAGCATTAATAGCAAGGGCATTGGGGTTTGACATAGACCTATTTAAATAGCTCGCTAATTTTTTCTGCCATACCACCACCAAGCTTAAGACCAGCTCCAACAATACTGCTTCCGGCAGCTATGCCAGCACCCTTCTTGACTATTTGTTTAATTAGCCTTCCTCTAGCCTCATCCGAAATAGCGTTCTGCTTCATCGCATCTAAAAAGCTTAAGTGGTTGTCTGCTTCGGTGGCAGCATCCTGAAGCTTCTTGTTATAGACTTCGTTCACCTTCATTACCTTCTCTGGCATATCAATTGCGAGCTTTTGAGTTTTTTTAATTAAGTCTCTCTTGGTTGCAGACGCACTATTTAGATCATCAAGAAATCCTTGTCCTGACTTTGATTTGAGCGCATTTATAAGCCTCATCTCATCCGGTTTGGCTTGACCGTTGGCGTATTTAGCGAAGAAATTAATTCCCTTAGTAGTGTCATAGGTGCCGGATTTATTGAACGGCTGGAAGATGTTATAGGCTTCGTTCTTCATCTGAAGCTCTGGCGCATACTTTTGTCTAACGGATTTTATTTTATTTGAGGCTTCACCAAGAGAGTTTGCGACCTCTTCTCTTGTAACCGTTAAAATATGTTCTCCAGAACCATACTTTGAGCCAGCCTTGCTCGTTAATATTCCTTGGAGTTCTTTGTCAACTTTGGCTAGATCGAGAGTCGGACTACCAGTTGGTACAACCGCTCTCTGCGGTCCCTGTGGAGTCATCACTACTTCGGTAGCCATTGTGGTTCCAGGAACCTGTTTCCCAACTTTTTGGTAATAATCGAAAATTTTTCTCTCCGAGACAGACCAAACCGATTCCGGCTTACTATTTAAGCCTGCCTTTTCGACAACCCTCCCAAGGGCATTGTGTAATTCTTCTGTGTCGATTTTTTGATCGGCAATAGCTTTCTGATAATCAGCTCCGAACCGCTTAGAAACATCTCGAGCTATCTCAACCCACGCTTTTCGTGCTTGGATTGTGGCCTTATCTGCTGCCTGAGGAATAACCTCTTTATCAAGAACGTCAATTTCTGATTTAATAGCGTTTTTTGCGATTTTGAACTCAATCCCAGTCTTCTTTACCTCAGCGAGTTTTGTCTGCTCAACCACTGACATAGACTGTTTATATTCATCAGCGGCTTGCTTGATCATCATGTCAATATCGGCTGAGTTTGGTTTTTTTAAACTGTTGGCCAAACCGGTGATTCGCGCACCAATAAGAACCATCGGGTCAGTCATTTGAGCGACTAATTCACCTGGGGTTCTATCAATGGAAGCGCCGCCCTCGGAATAGGTAGGTAGACCAGCTTTTGCTAATGCGGCTCTCTTAACTTCTTCTGCTAGAGTCTGTGCTGGTCCTCCGGCAAGAGTCCTCATACTCGTCGGACCCTGCTCAATGGTTCTCATGGCCCCAGTTTTGAGTATGTCTTTGGCTGCTTCTACGGGAGACTGTTTTGTTGGCTTCTCTTGATTTGTTGGTGTTTTTTCTCTTACTGTGAAAACTTCACCAGTTTTTTTATCTCTTACTTTGAATTCTGCCATTAGCTGACAATCTCGTATTTGGTTGGGTCCAGACCGAGCCTGTTCAAAACGTCCGAATTACCAGACCCATCTGGAGGCGCAATACCAGCGATTTCGTAATCAAATCCAATATCATCAAGAACGGATTTAAACGATTTATCCTTTAATAGATATTTAACCGACTCCTCATCTGCTCCAGAAAGCGCGAGTTCCATAAACTGCTTAATGGCTTCTTTTCGCTCGTTAGATGTCAGGGTCTCACTAGTAATAGCTTCTATTGCGCCCTTCTGTTCCTGCTCAGCAAGGTTTCCAGCTTCACCAGCCATCTTGATTATCTGAATAGCTTGTAAGCGTTTATTCTTTTGAAGCGCCATTAGCTTTGCGTTTGGCTTTACACCAGTCTTCGCACCAATCACGTCGAGTGTGCCCATAATTCTTTGCGAAGTCTCAGAATTAACCCCGCTATCTGGCAAAGCTTCGTCGTACTGCTTTCTGAGAGTATTTAATTTTTTTCCGAGAACAGCGAGCTTCTTGCCTGTTTCTTTTTGCTTGGTTGCAATCTCGGCCTCACCAGTAACTCGTGCTTTATCTGCGGCGGTTTGCACCTCGAGCGAAGCTTTTTGTTTTTCAACCTCAAGCGTCGGCGGGATTGTTGCAGTAACACCACCCTGTGAAACGCTGCCACCAGCCGGAAGCTGAGACTGAATCATTTCAAGCCCGCCAGGCTGAGCAAGGTTAGTAATTGACATTCCACCCCTAGCTGAATCAGCGGAGTTTTTAATTTGCTTAATAGCAAAACCAGCAAGTAATAGGCTTGGGTCTACATTGGCTTTGATTATTGCCGCCCTCTGCTTTTCATCAATAGGCACACCAGTGGCGGCCTGAATCTGATTAAAAGCCTCGTTCTTTCTTTCCAGATCGGCTTCACCCTGAATAAGATTTTTTATTTTTTGTCCGATGTCAGCTAATCCCATAAAACCTCTAGAAATTGAGAATGTTAGTTGTTGGGGGTTTGGCCATCATTGTCGCCCCGGACCCAAGGATTCCGGTTACCGCACTAATGTTTTGACCCCTACGAGTCGTTCTGTCACTTAGCTGCTGGCCGAAGATACCAGCATTGGTATTAAAAATTGATGCGTTAAAATTATTCAGTGCTGATTGATAATTAAACACTGAATCGGGACTGACATTATTCACCAGCTGGCCTACACCAGAAGTTCCATTTACGGTGGGCATCTGTCCTATAGGAACTCTTCCAGCCGTTGAGAGGGCAACATTTAATCTGCGATCCTTAAGGCTCTGCTTTAGCTGTTGAAGTTGGATTGACTCATCTATTGAACCAAGAGGCGAAATAGCTCCTAAGCCTCTCTGAGATTGCCCGGCCCTTATTTGTTGAAGCAGTCCCGGTGCTAGCGCGTTGTATTCTTGTTCGTCGTTACCGTTTAAGTAAGTGGCTAATGTCTTTTGTGCGCCAGCCAGTTCTGGTGAGAGCGAGCGCTCAACATCTGCAAAAGCCGGGCCGTAGGTCTGCTGAAGTTTGAGTGCTGCCTCTGCAAATTTTGGGCCATATTCTTGTAGCGACTCAAGCTGCTGCTGTGAGAAACCGGGTCCGTACTGCTCCTGAGCAGCGAGAATCTTTGGCAGGGCATCGATCTGTGCTTGGATGGCTTGGGCTGATGTCTCTGCTGCGCTAGGTGCCGGAGGTGGGGGCGCTGGAGCCGCAGATGAACCACCGCCGCCCATTAGAGTGCCACCGAGCCTTTTTCGGACAATTTCATAAAATCCTCACGTTTGTAAAGTTTGGACATCCTGCCGTTATATTTCTCGCGCTTGAAGTAGCACCACTTGGCATCCTGCGCTTTGAATAAAATCATGTTTACCAACTGTCTGAATACGTAGCCATTACGGTATTCAGGGTGAATCCAAAAGTCGTTAATCCAGATGAACTCTCCGCGAAGCTTGTCAAAGCCAGATTGTCCGACTTGACGCCATTCGATGTAGCCTATTACCCGACCTTGATCGTCTTTTGAAACGCTGACCATTAAAGCTTCTTAAACGTTTTCGCTTCTTCTTCGGTTAAGCCGAGTTTACTTAGGAGTGCGGCTTTCTTTGCGTCCTCGGCGTTTTTCTTGGATTGTTTTTCTGCAAGCTTTGTTGGGCAAACTTTAACCTTTTTTGTTACGTCGTCGATCACCCAGCAGTCCCGGTCTTTTCTGTCTGGAAGATCAGAGCTATCAATCCAATGATATGAAGTGCCGGGAGGGACGCTGCGCTTGATTGCTTCGTCTTCGGAGTGGATTGAGTTCGGTGCAAACGTAACAATTGAGATACCGCCTTCATCGTTTTTGTAAACAAGTCTTTTCATTATCTGTCTCCCCATGCGATTACGGCGACGTACTGGCCGTCGAGTGCGGAACCACCATTGTCTTGAAGCTGAATTTTGACCGCGCCAACCGCAGGGTTGGTTCCGATTCTACGAAGACCGAAGGCGGGGATATCTGCGTTCGTGTCTGCCGTATCAACCTTCGCTGAACCAGAGACTGCGTAATCGGCTGTAGCGAAGTCGGTGTCCCAGGTGACGGTGTAGTACCCGGTTCCGTTATCCGCGATAGAGGTCACATTGTAGGATTCAAGAACGGCAATTGTTCCGGTGCCGTTTAGGGTGCACCAACCCTTAGCTACACCGGGATGGAAAACGGTGCGCCCTGGAGTGACGGCCTTGGCAACATCCGTAGCAGCTTCCATTTCGGCTTGGGAAGCCACTGTAACTCCACCAGATAGAGCTGTCCCATCTTTACGATAGTAGTTAACGACTCTTGCGTTTGCAGTCGTCTCCGCTCTTACAACTGCTACGTCTCCAGCCGCCGTTGTGATATTGGCTCCGGTGGGGAGTATGAGTGAGGTTGCGTTGTGGGTAAGCGTGAGTGCACCGTCAAAAACTACGGTTCTCTCGGCTCCGGCTTGGGGTGCGGTTCCGAAGCTTGTGATCGTTGTGGTTCCGGTGATATGGATAAAATTTCCATCCGTGACCCATATGGTTGTAGTGCCCGCAGAAGCTACGTCCGCTCCCTTAGCCTCATTAATATCCTGAGCGATGGTGCCGAGATTAATCTTGGATGCGGCGATGGCAGCGGCTGAGTTGATATCAGCGTTCAAAATGCTGTCGGTTAGTGAAAGCTTGGAATAAACAATTCCGGCACCAGAGGCAATGTTTACGTTCTGGATATTTCCGTTGTAATCCGTCGCTAGCGGGTCAACCTTACCGTTTAAAACGGAAGATGTGATTGATACCGGATCGGCACCAATCGTAGGCAGTGTAACTATGGCCATATTACGAAATTCTCCCTTGCTTTGGCTGCGCGTACAGTTCGTACTCGACGAATGTTGGTCGCTTGTTATAAATGGAATTAACGATCTTGAGTCTTGCGGAGTTTCCGGTGCCTGAAAACTTTGAGCGATAGCTGTTATTTGCGTTCGCTCCGCCACCAGTCGTGGCTGGGGTTGTGAATGGGGTTACGAGACCGCTCGCCAAAGTATCTGTGGACGCTATCGACACAAACCCGGTGCGGTTAATATCGATGGAGTAGTTATAGACTGCGTCCGAACCCGTGAGAGCGGAGAACCTAACGGGATCAAACACCTTCCGAACGAAAGGCTCCCCAAAGTCTAGATCGCGAGTAATGATGGTTTGGGTGATGGTCGTTCCGTTATCGGTATTGCCTGAGAGGACTTTGTAGCAGAGTGTGAGTGCGCGAGCATCCCCACCGATGATCGTTTTTAGGTTATCCCCGAACCCAAACGAAGTAAGACAAGATAGATTCCAAGTATCAAGCGGAATCGTTGTCCAGGCGGAGTTTGGGTCGCCATTCCTAACGGCTGAGATTGAATCCCAGATCATCCACCGATTAGGGATAGTGGATGTGCCGATAGGGACGCCTAAGAGGTAAAGACCGTTCTCGAAATAACCGACTGAATTATTTATGGCGTCTTGGTTAATATCTTCGATAATGTCGCTGATGGGGTCAGAGATGACGCCGACACGGAGCTTGTCAAATGTCGTGCGCGAGAGAAGTCTGACCCCATCATTAGCGAGATAAATATGGTCGTTGCCAATATCACAAACCGTTCTTCCAGCCGGGCACCCAATAACCGAGGAGAGAGGTTTTAGGGTCCAATCTGTAAGCGGGGTAGCTCCGTCCATATTAAGAACAAAGATTGAGTCGTTCTTATAAATGATGAGTTCAAACTCTTTAAACATCTTAAGCCAGGTAACTTTTCCACCAGAACCCGACCTGACTTTAAAGACGTTGGTAGAGCGATTAAAGGTTTGGGGTGCGAGCGCGTCCGAAAACCAGACGTAATCCCGCTCGGACTGAGTTAAAGAACCGGAGAGGAAGAGACGGTTATTTGTGGCGTACTCACCGAACGTGGTGCGCGGACAGTCAGTGTTCGTGTTCCCTTCGTCGGTAACCGTTAAAGACGAATCAATGCTGTAAACGTTATCCGTGCCGTTAAGAATAAAAAGACGGTCATTGGCTTGAACGAAGTTTGTGGTGAGTCCTGCGGTAAGCCCAGTAAGACCTGTGATGTTGTCCCAGGTAAGGAAGTTTGAGTTTAATTCCTGAATTGCCGTGTCTTTAGCGCGGATTGGTTTGTTGTAGGTAGTTCCGACGGCAAACGTAGTGAGACCCAGAATAGCCTTCATTTCTAGATCATCTGCGGCGAAGGCTCCGTCGTAGATTCTAAGATCGTCTAGTTCACCGTCAAATGTGCGCGATCCGGCTGCGTTGTTTCCTAAGTAGAGGACAACCGCAGAATCATCGCCAATCGTGCCAACGCCCGTCGTATCTGTTGAGTAAGATGCGATAGCGCCGTCAATATAAATATCAAGAGATTTATCAGCGTTATGGATAGCATCCACCCTATGCCAAGCACCAGTAGATAGAGTGGTAGAAGTAACGACGATAGCATTAGTCGTGCCATACCCAACCTCAAAAGTTAATTTAACAGTGCTGCCCGATTGTCCGTTGACAAACAAACGGTAACCAACCGCTGAACCTGACCACTTGTCAAAAATTCGCCCCTCATCATTTTCTCCGTCAGAATCGACGTATATCCACGCGGATAAGCGGCAAGCCCCCATGCTAGTAATGTCAATCGAGCTGTCTGCGGGCACGGAAATAGATGATGTTGTGCCGTTGAATGACGCGCATTTTCCAAACTTTCCATCGACATAAGTAACTCCCGTTGCGGTTCCGTCATTATCTTCTTTGTCGTCAACCGCCGTAGACGCATCAAACGTCCATTTGGAAATTAAGGTGGCCGGGTTATCGCCAACAAGCGTCAAGCCTTCCCGCTGCTCAAGTTTCCCAACCTGGCTGATATATGAGTTCTCGATTAGAGACGCTTGATTGGGCTTAACGGCAGAAGGCTCGTCTCCGGAGTTTTGACCTCCGGTGAAGTCGATTTGACGTACCTTCGCTCTCCCGCTAGTGAGAACAGGCATTAATAGCTGTTTCCGAAGTAGTAGAGATTACGTTGTCCGTAAGCCTGAGGATCACCGTTATCTGGAATGATCTGAGTGATCAGGTTTCTCGGTCTACGGCTATACCAGAGTTCGGTTACGCTTTTAACGAACTTATTCTCTTGGGATTGTGCGGCGGTTTCTTGGCCATCTTCCCAGAGCGCATCCGCTACAACACCCTCAACAATCTCGTTCGCGCATGGTATTAATGGAACGTCATTGTCGTTGGTGAGCGGCATCCAGCGTTTCTTGTACCAGACCTGAGCCGTAAGAGCCGATGCGGGGGTAACTGAAAGCCTAATCCACTTGTAGTATGGTGCGCGTTCGTTGGGTGCAAGCTTCGCAAGGACATTAGCGTTTGTGGTGAACTCTCGAACAGTGACAACACCAGACAAGTCTTGGAGCGTGCCATCAGATGTGCCAGCAGATATGGTTAACTCAGTACCAGAATCAAACGTATTCGTTGAGCTTGCAGCGGTCGTTCCGGTTAACGTGATAGACTCGGAAACAGGCATTCCGCTCACCTCGCCAGTAATGCGGATAATCTTGGGTGAGGTGTCTGAAGCGCTAGTTGAAAGCACCTGGACCCTATCAGCAGTAGAAAGAAGCGCTGAAACCGACTTAGACCCGATATCAACGTACTGATCTGGGTTGCCAGTTTGGACGTTCCCAGAGACTTCAAGCATGACCGCGTTAAACCGGATGTGGTCTCGTATGTCTAGGGCAGTTATTTCAATGCCATGGGTCGAGTCCCACATCTTGATAATCTGCTCAACGTCATAGCGTAACGCGTAGTCCCGCGTTCCGGTAGTGACGGAGAGATTGTAGCTCCGGTTTAGTTCATCCCAAGGAAAGCTTCGAAGGATGCGGTCGTAGCGAGTCCGGCACCAATCCTTAACCTTCGGGAGAAGGTCGTTGGCATTGCTAGTCGAAGTACTTGTATTCTGGACTAGTGCCTGTGACCTTACGCATATGCGCTTAAACGTATCGTTTATCAAGGAATGTCGTAAACCAAAAGCCCGACAAACGTATTCGTGTTCGTTTTGTAAGCTACGCTAAGAAGTCGAATCGGATTAGAGGTTGAATCGAGTGTTTCTAGCTGAGTCTCTATAGACGACAATACCGCAGAATAATTAGCGTTTTCGGTGCTATAGGTAGAAATCTTGTAAGCTGCCATTAGGCCACCGAAATAGCAGTCCAGTCCATAAAGCGACCGAACTGATCCTTCCATCTTCCGGTAATGCTGGTTGGGGTATCGATGTCATCTACGGTAAGCGTCTCCGCTATCCAGTTTTGACGTATATTTCCTTCCGAGAACTCCGTGCAGAATTGTCCAGCTAAGCTAAGAACCGCAACTCCATCCTGAGCATCAGCCGTCGGCCCCCAAGTACGAATGGTGCCATTCAACGTAGCGGCTCCTGGCTGGGATTGGTTGGCTTGGGGACGGAAGGTCAGTCTGCGACCGTCAGTAGTCGTGACTGAAGTTCCGTTGTTCTGCTGGTAGGTGACGGCTGAAGCACCGCCGTCCGTCAGTTCAAAGGTGAAGGTCTGGTTCGTGGTAACGGTGTGCTGAATACCGAAGGGGTCTTCAAACTTGAGTGCGCCCGCACCACAGGTCGCTGTTTTTGATGCCATCTATTCCTCCCTAAAAGAACTTTTTCTGTGCCAGAACATGAACGTCATCCCAGGAGGGGAACCGACGTTCGTAGTTCTGACGAGACAGGATTACATTAAATCCTAGGGAGTCTAGGTGGCGTGTTAGAGAGCGCCTATTCCACATGATGTGGTTATAGTCGGGCTTCCAGTGTATGAAGCACGATGAGGAGCGCGTGTTAATAAAATCAGTGTCTGGCGTCCCTATAAAAATTATACCGTCCTCCGCAAGTAACTTCTTACAAAGCTCCAGCGAACCAACTGGATCAGAGAAACATTCAAGTGTGTGATACATCCAAATAAGACTATATTTTGTGACTTCCGGGAACTTGTGCTGCTCAAAATCAGCTGCGATAACGTTGCCTTTTGTTGTTAGTGCCGAATTCTTATCGATCACCGTTGGCACCCAGCCACGCTCGGCAAAGTAATCCTCGAAATAGGTATTTTGACGACCAACAATCAGAACCCTTCGTCCATAAACCAGTTCTTCGATGATTGGGGCGTATAAGCGGATTGGGTACTCATAGGACGCTTGGCGCTTCTTATCATACTTTGAGTGCGCCTCCCAGTATTTGAGGTCATAGGTTCCAGTAGGCAACTTATCTTGGAAAACAATTCCACAGGAGCAGGCGAACCATTTTGACTTCTTTTTTGTGTTTGCATCCTGCATGAAATAAACGTGCGAAACATAGGACTGGCAGATTGGACAATTTGTAACTTTTATCTCGCCTATCTCTACAACTTCGGCTTCCTTCTTAAGATTTAACACTGGCGTAGACCACTCTGAAATGGTCGTAGACTCGCTGAATCGGAAGGCCATCAGCCATGCAGATTGAGGAACCCGTCACTGGGTTAAGGGGGCACTGAAGCTTCATGTCGTAGATCAGGAAAAGGCATGGGGCGCACGGAGAAAGCGACTGATCTGCTTCTATCGAGTAGTCGTTTTTAAAGTGCTTGGTGATGCACTCTTTTGTGTTGTGCCCAAGTAAGCATATTTTTGGCGTGTCGTAGCATCCAGCCGCGTGGATAATCCCAGTGTCTGGGGCAATCACCATATCCACTAATCCGGTTAGAGCCATACTGGTACGCATGGGGATATTGCCAGAAAGCTTTGTAATGTTGCCTTCCATGGAGTCTTCGAGGAGTTGGCAGCGCACATCTCCAACGGTGATAAGATGTAATTCTTGGAAGTCTTTGCACATCTGGTTACAGAGGTCCATCATCCATGGGTAGGCTTTGTTGGTGCCGGAACCGGAGAGTCCTATAAGGATATTGAATTGGTCTTTTTTGAGGTGTGCGCGAGCCTCTTCTAGCTCTGAGTCGTCGAAGAAGAGTTCTGGTTTAAACCCATCAGGACCAGAAGGTTTTTCAAGGCGAGCGTGTTCAAAAGCATATTCATAGAAGTTTCTGTCAAAACGTTTTATCCTTTCCTGTTTTGGGAGTTTATAGTCAGGGCCTCTTGGGTGCTGGGAAAGAGCGACTTCAATGGACTCTGAGAAGTCCATGACTTTCTCGCAATGGTTTTTCTTTTGAAGCCACTCAATATGATCGGCTAACCTATCAATTGGAATGTCTTCATCATGCTGAATAAGTTTTTCGATGTGCGGGTTATTCTTGAATACTTCCATTCCGCGTTTTGATGTGACAACGTATAACTTGTGGCCTTGGCTATGGAGGCGCCTGAGAACAGGGGTTAAAATGACGCAATCTCCAAAAGCAGCTGATCTAAAAATAAGTATCTTCATTTCTGGTAAACGAAAAACTCCAGTTTTCCCCAGGTTTTTGACTCGCCATCCAACGGCATGTGCGCCATGATCTTTGCATAATCTAGTCCAGCTAACTTCTCAAGGAATAGCTTCTGGTCATCCTCAACCTTCACCTTGTTTGAGGTTGTCGTAACGGATAAGTGATGGACAACCTTCGATGTTGGAACCAAAATCACTTTCCATTTGTTGATTTTCGCCCATAGGCAATAAGAGGAGTCCGAGCAATGGTTTCTAAATCGCTTATCGAGTAGGCCTATTTCCCTAATCATGGAACATCTAAGAAGACCGGACGCGAGAGGAATCCAGTTGCACTCAATAGGTTTTTCTGGGAGCTTCTCTTCTTCAACAAAATACTGATAGCCACGGATGAGATCGGAGCCGCAAAGCTCTGCGTTTTGACCTTCTTTGTTCGGGTGGATGCGAACGGAGGCAGCTATACCAACCTCAGGATCAGCGTTCATAGCGAGAACCAGTTCCTGAAGGAATCCCGGTTGTGGCTCGGTGTCGTTGTTTAATAGAAGGATGTAATCGAAGCGGTCACCGCACCAGAGGATTCCTTGGTTTACGGCGTTGGTGAAGCCGGAGTTTTCCTCTAGTCTTAGGACATTGACAAGCGGATTTACATACGGTTTCTCAGACCCGTCATCGACTACCAGTATTTCAATCGGCTCTCCGGTGCCGTAGTTCTGTGTCACTAGCTCAACGCACTTATTGGTGTATTCTTCCTTGCCGTACATCGGGATAATGACGGCTACATTCATTTTATTGACCACCAGTCACTATTCTCGAACGTAACCCGCATCTTGTTCTGGATAGCCCAATCACAAACAGCGCGGTAAACACCATAAGTGTCCTCCGAACCATCAAAGTCGTGACCACCGATCATCCCGCCTGGTTTCAGCTTCGGGAACCAAGCTTCAATATCCGCTCTGGCATTTTCGTACCTGTGATTTGCGTCGATATAGACAAAATCCAAAGACTCATCCTTTATATCTTCCGAGGCAAAGATGGAATCCTTATGGATAAACGTGACATTTTTAGAGGAGCTAAATTTATCCGAAGCAACGCGCTTTTTCTCTCTCTGGCTTGCGATGGTGGTATCTCTGGTGTAGATGGGGTAGTTGTCTACGAGGTAAAGCATTACTGGACTTAATCCGTTCAGGATGTCGGATGCGTTGTGGCCATAATCCACACCAATCTCTGCCCCGACAGGGGACGAGCAAATAGTCTTAAGATACTCGAAGAATGGCCTCATCGCTTCACCGTGATGTGAAAGTGTTGGGGGGTTTTTGAATTAACGTCCATGTCTCGAACAGCGGATAGAACCTCAAATCCAACTTTCCGGCACTCATTAGCGAAGGAGTCCATGTCCCACAAAATGTAGATTTTCCTGCATTGCCAGTGCCACATCTCATGGGGTGCGTTCCAATTGATGAAGTATGGGTCTAGCATTGAGATGGTGAATTCACCAGGACCTTCGTCATAGGCTTCTTTCAATCTTTCGAGCGGGTACTTACAGTTATTCCAGGTAACGTTTCTTTCTATTAAGTTCTCCCACTTGGTGTAAAAGATGTGCTTGCAGTTGCAGAAGGAATATCCCATATCAGGGAAGCGTTCCCACTTGTCGCTTTGGACATAGTTGCCCTTAATCATCATTCTTTGTTGTGCGCCGCAGAACGGGCACTCCTGAAGGAAGAACGGGTCTACCGGAGGAAGGGTTTTAGCGATGCTCAAGAGCTTCTCCTATCTTGTCCATTATTTTGTCCGCATCAAACCAGACGCACGCTGGCATCTTTTCCTTGGTCGGGCACCCCCAATATTCGTGTGGGTTTTTATGGCATGGGGAGCAGTGGACTGGTGCTTGGAGCCAATAGGCGTTTTTAGCGCCCTGGATATGATTCTCGTAAGAGGCTGCTGTTAAGAGCTGCAAGCAGGGGGCATCCCAGGAGTGGGCTATCAAGGGTAAACCCGTCTCCATAGAAACTGTCAAGTCTAGGTATTTCGTCATAAGGGCGACACTTCGGATGTTTCTTTTTCCGACCCAGGAGATTATTCTTTCTCCCTCGAATACTTGGTCTAGACAATGCTCGTCTCCAGTTAAAAATAGGATTGCGTTTGGATATTTCTCTAAAATCCTTCTTCCGATATTTTCGGCTTGAACGAATTTCTTATGGAGTGATGTGCCGGAGAGGTTTAAAAGGATTAGGTGAGAAGCGTTATACTTTGATTTGGTCTTTATGGCCTCGGCTTGCGCGAGTGCGTGGTCCTCGTTGCAGTAGTAGAGTTGTCCACGCGTACCGAGATACTTGTCTGGTAGATTACAGGCCTTGGTCATTACATCGTAATAAGTCATCTTTCCGAAGTTCTTACGTCTAAACTCGTCATTCCTGTAATAGCGCGAATCATTCTCGTTGCAGCAGACGGCAAGCTCAATCGTGTAAATCAGGTTGAACGATATATCGTATTTTTCCTCGCAGTAGTCCCAATTCTTTCTTAGGCGATTGTCTGTCAGCTTTGTTACATCGACATATTGAAGGTCATCTATAAACGGGTTTCCCTGTAGGATTTGATAGCCCTGGTAGTTTGTTTCAAATGTGATGTGGTCTACGCCGTAGTGATCTTTAATCAGTCGCGGAAGGTGAGACGCGTGGAGGACGTCTCCGAGGCCGCCGAATCGAGAGATGAAGCAAGTTTTCAAACGAGCCTCAACTCAGGTATCGGAACCAGGTAATAGCCTCCGCGCTCCTTATGGGACTTGGTCTTTGCCATTAACTCTTCGGCAAAGTTCCAAGCAAGTAATAGCATGAGATCCGGCTTCTCAAATTCAAAGTGGGAATTTCCCACAATGGGAAGTTTTGAGCCTGGGGTAAATTTATTCTGCTTTGCTGGGGTATCGTCAACAATTGAATGTATATACTTTGTGTCTACATCTGTATAGTTCAGAAGGCTGATTCCTTTTGCTGATGCCCCATATGCCATTACCTTTTTTCCGCTTACATAGAAAAGCTCCATTAGTGTGCGGAACGTCTGGATTGACTTCTTTACTCTTTCCGTGAAGGCATCGTATGTATTCACATCGTAAAGATTGTGTTCTATTTCAAGGGTGCCAATTTCTTCCACTGACGACTCTTCCGGGTAAAAGTCTTTGGAGGTGTAGATACGAAGCGATCCACCGTGAATCGGTAGTCTCTCAACTCTAAATATGGGTAGACCATGCTTATCAAATAAGCGTCTTAACGGACCGAGTAGAAAATATGAGAGATGCTCGTGGTAAATAGTGTCGAACTGGTTATTTTCGATCAGGCTTAAGAGGTGGGGGACTTCGACGACGAAGATTCCGTTTGGTTTGAGCGCGATGTTAATGCCATTCAAAAAGTCGGTTAAGTCGTCTACATGAGCAAACACATTTGTTGCGGTAATAAAGTCTATTTGGCCTTCTCCGTACTCGCCCCATGGACGAAGGCGTTTGTAGTTCAAATCCTCGGCGAGTTCACTGGACCAGAATCGAGGGATTACGGGAACGAGGTTGTCAACGCATTCGTCCTGTGTAAACTTATCCAAGTTATCAAAAAGGATATTGTTTAAATTCTTCGCGGGTTCGACACCCAAAATATAAAATCCGGCTCTTCTAAACTGCTTCAAAAGGCACCCATCATTGGAGGCGATATCTAGAACTCTCGGTCTTTGCTTCTCCACCCACGCTTCATTACTACCCAAAAACCACTCCGGTTTTGGACTTGGAGACCACATAGCCTTTAAAGTCAGGGCCATGTCATAACAGTGCTTTTTGAATGTTTCCGAAACGGATGAGTGGTATGGGTAGTTGTTGTAAAGAACCGTGGGTTCCACCACGACACTTAGCTGAGATAAAAAACAGTCCTTACAGAGAAGAACTTCGATTGGGTACTTCGGTTCTTCTTGTGTGCGCGAATCGAGAAGCGCGTTGCAGGCGGGGACTACGCCAAGATCAAGATATTTATGAAAGTTTGTGGAACCGCAAATTCGGCAGGACTTGACGACCTTATAATCCATCGGTCCCTTTTTGGGCTTACGGTGTTAGATTTGGGTGAGGGCAGCTTGTGGCCACCCTCACCCGCATCTGTCTTACTTAGTTATCGGACGCGACAAACGTCTCGCGATAGGTAACCGTGGCTCGAACCGTGAGGGCCGCAGCCGTCGAGAGAACGGAATAAAGGTGAAGCGCACCACCCGTCGGGATAGTTGCACTCGCCACTTCCGCCACCGAACCAGCTACTTCCACACCCGCCGCATGGGTACCAACGAAGATGATCGTTCCGAGGGCCGCAGTTCCATTGCTGGAAGTCGCTGCGAGAACCCACTGAGACGAACCACCCGTACCGAGCGTCGTGTTCGACATCGACCAGTCAAGAACCGTTATCGGGTTCATGGCGGTGAAGCCGTCCACAATCGCCGTTGCACGCGTACCCGCAGTCACCACACCGAACGTCAACGTCTTAACCGACCCATAAGAAGGATCGGAATAAGAGCGACCGCCTTTAGAGCTAGTAGCCATAGATTCCTCCTTCCTTAGAGTGAGTTAACAGTGATGATGCGAGTCTGGCCGTCAGCCTGGCCATTTAGGACGCCACTCTGCGACCAGACCTGCTGGAAGCCTAGGAGCGCGTACCACGCAATCGCCTGATCCCGACCAAAATCCGTCGGAATACCGACGCGGATTTCCTCGGGGATAGCGATACCTTCACGAACCGCATCCGCACCGAAGAAGCAGGCTTCGCCATAAATACCGTTCGAGCCGTCGGTGTTGGAGAGGAAGTTCGTTTCTTCGACGAAACGGCAGCCGTAGTAACGACCGACTTCCCCGATATAAAGCGGGTCCATGGTCGTGAGCTGGGCCTTCGATTCGAAGAAGTCGTAAAGACCTCGGATCGAGTTCGTGGACGCAACGCAAACGTAGAGATCATCATTGGTGCGGCGCGGAATAAACGCCTTCTTCATCTGGTCAATGATGTCGCGCACGTTCTTGTCCGACATGTTGGCTCCGGCGGTGGCGTTAGCCGTTCCAGCCGTACCAAACGTCGTGGTCGCGGTATTCGTGATCGTCGCGATATAGTCGTTCGTCATAAACTGCGTTGCGGCGGCAGAGTCCAGCACCACGCGCATATCGTTCATAAGAACGGTTCTAATCGTTTCTGGAACCTGGATATCCGCAAGTGTCTTCACCTTTTGCGTGTACGGAATCGAGTTACCGTACTCGGTCATCGTGAGAGTGCCTTGCAGGATCGTATAGTTCCGTTTAGGAATCGTGTCCGTTTCAATCAGGGTGCCGCCAGCGGTAGAGATGTTCGAGATTTTGTCAAAGAACACCTTATTACCACGATTCGTTCCAGCCGCAGGTTCAATGTCAACGAACTGACGGAATTTCTGGAGCGATTGGGCCTTATAGCGGACCTGTTGAGACAGAGTGTTGTTTGTGAAGAACCCGCCAAGCGAGTTCGTCGCAAATAGCTGTTGTCCCATTTACTTCTCCATTAGAGGCTTTTAGCCTTGGGAAACTTTGCGGGAATTCCGCATCTTGTTTCTAGCTTTGATTTCTTCTCGCACCTTGTCGGCGTCGGAGAGGAGAGCCGGGTTCGTCTGAGTCGGCGCTTCATCCACTTCTGTCGCATCTGGCTCTGCCAGTGAAACGCGTGAGCGCGTTACAGGAACGATCCGTTCTACCTTGGGAGTTTTAATTAAACCTTGTTGATGAATTTCACGATAAGCATCGGCAACCGCCCGACGAAGGCCATTTGCCCGGTCGGGATCGTTGTAATAGAGCTTATGAAGTTCCGGGTCGTTATAGAGACCCATCGCAATCTCAAAGAGTTTGCCTTTTTGATTGGCGAGGGTGAGGTCCGACTTCATATCGGGCTGACCCTTGTCATCATAAACGACATAATCTTTGGCAAGGTCTAAGAGGGCTTGGTTTTCACGCTCGGCTTTGGCTTGGGCTTCACGCTGCGCCTTTGTCTGCCTTTCCTCAACCTCTTTGATAGCGGCTTCTTTTTCTAGCTTGATAAGGTAGCGTTGTGCGGCAATCTCTTCTTTGACATTGCCCTCTTCGCGCATTTTGACGATGTACGCCTCAACCTGTTCGATGGTTGGGGGAGTATCATCTGTTTTCTTATCTGGTGCCGTTTGGGTAGGATTAGCAGACTTTAGTCTTGCGATTTCAGCCTGTGCCTCAGCTAGCTGCTCTTCGGCGCTCTTTTGCTTGGCGACCACTTTATCGATCCGTTTCTGAACCGATTTCTTGATCTTCTCAAGGGGATCGGTGACTTCCTCAGACTCCGGTTTCGGCTCAGAGGATTCATCCTTTGGCGTACTGACGGTAGGTTCTTCCTGTGGCGAGTCTGGCGTCTCGTTAAAGGTGATAACTTCCTGCTCTACTGCTGCTCGAGGATTATCAATGATCGATTCATCGGCAGAGACTTTCGGTGTCTCAGTAACCTTTGGTGCGTCTGGCATTATTGCCTCCCAAGGATTTATAGTTTCCTAGAAACTTACTGCGTCATGGCTTATAGACGCCAAGTGTCTGTTAATTTGAATATATCAGCCTATGCAATATCGGGCGCTTGCGTGGACATGGTTGCAGTTACTTTAAGATCTGGTGATGTCGTAAAAAGTAAGTCAACTTTGATTGATTCAACGCGGTTCACATTGACGATTTTCCCTGCTGAGAAATTAATCTGAAGATGCCCGTACCTCTTCTCATCAATCCAACGATTTACTTCATCAAGTAACTGCTTTGGGATGGCCACTACTTTCTCCAGAACTCTTTAGCTAATTCCTTCGCCGCTTTGTCACCGCCGATTTTGTAGGCGCGGTCCAACATCGCTCTTTGGCGGTTCTTCGTATAACCGTTCGGATTCTCTGATTCTTTTTTTAAAACCTTCCGGCAGAATTCGTATTCTTTTACCGGATCGACATAACCTTTCTTACTCACTGTTGGTTCTCCTTGAAATACTCGGACGCACCGTAGCTTCCGCTATCCATTGCTTCCTGACGCATATCACGGACACTGTATCCCGGTGCCTCTTTTTTTGGTGCTGGCTTTGGGGCCTCTTTTTTTAATCCGTTTTTAATACCCGCGATAATTTGTTTCGTGGTTAACTTAGCCATTGTCATCCTCTAGGAACGGGTTATAGATCGGAGCTTTTCTATCTAGTGCTTCTTCCTTTTTCTTTTGAGAGAGCTTTTCTCTAGCTGCGATGAAATCTTGTAGGCTGTTAAAAAAATCCATAAGAGCCTTTTGGTATCCTGCAACGAATAGAGGATTTTCGCCTTTCCAGTTCGAGGTAAGGGTTCCGTGCCAGTAGCGACCGTTCGTGAATCTACCTGAAACTCCGGCGATGGATTCTTGTAGAAGGGGGAACGCGATTTCCTGCCACGGCTTTGAATTGAAAAGCTCTTCAACGAGATTGCCGTTATAGCGGATAAGTGCTTCCGGTGAAGTTGGTTTATCTTCTGGCTGCGACTTTTGCGGCCCTGGGATCACCGAGGACGCCTTGCGAACCTGCCGCTTTTTGGGCTTTGATTCCATTTTTAAGTTGCTCCGACTGGATATGTAACTGCACATGCTTATTCATGAGGTTGGCAAAGCCCGGATTTTTCATCGCTTCGGCTCCCTGCGGTGAATTGGCCCACTCCTCAATAACCGCCAAATGAACGCCGTCGTTATCGTCGGGGGAGACAGGCACATCAAATCCGTTCAACATGCGAACGATTTCGGATTGCTGCTCTTCTACTTCGCTTAGCTGAACATCTTCGGGGGAGGTGATAAACCTGGATGAAACGTCTACATCTGGGTCTTTGTCGATGTAGTCTTGGAGCATGTTGTAAACATTGGTTGGAGTTACGACACCGACTGGCTGACCATACTGCATGATGACATTCATGCGCTCCATGGATTTTGTCATCTGTAGGTGGGGGTCGGTGGCGTCGAGAGAGCCGCTCCAGCTCACTATCACTTTAGTGCGAAAATCCTCAGGCGTGAGGACAACGCCACCGATTTTTGTTGGCTTCGTTACGGACTGCTTGCAGATTAAATACATGTGATTCGCGACTTCCGAGAGCGTGTCTAGGAAGAGCGCAATATCCATATTGACCTGGCGCGTGGCAGCCTGGTTAATCGCTTGAATCTCGGTCGCCGTGCGAGCAGAGCCTTGGTTCACCGCCGACCGATTAGAGAAGTCTGTAATCGAAAGATATTCCTCGGCATAAGCTTTGGCTTGCTGCTCAAGTCTTTCGGATGAAACGTCGGTAGTGATGCCTTTATTTAACATTTCAATTTCACCGGGTTCGCCTTGAATCACTTGACCCGGACGCATCCGTATCTCGTCTCCCGCCATACCGAGTTGCTTAGAAACACGCCACATCGGGGCGTTATTCATTTCGTCTCTAATGAGGCGGGCGTTGTACATCTTTTCAATCGTCTGGTGAAGGCCGCGAATCTTTTCGGGAACTCCTCGTGAGCTATACCAGCGGGTGTTCTTTAATTCATAATCGTGTTTAACATACGTCCACATTCCATGGTCGTAATCCAAAGGCTCTGCTTGGAGTGCTCGGACTTCATATGGCGCGTCTTTATCGTTATTTGTTCCAGCTTCCTCAATCCACGCAAAAACCCATTTCTCGAAATCATCCTCATCGTTTTCGCGGTACCAAGCTTCGCATTCGCGAACATTAAAAAGTCCGCTCTTAACGTCCAGGGTACTAACCCCCTCAGAGATCGCCCAAGAGGTGTTTGTTAAGCCGTTGTCGTTCGTGCCACCTTCGGGGTTTAGGGATTTGACGGTTTCCAAGTCATAGATATTGTTTTTAGCGAGTTTCAAAAGCTCTTGGTAGCTCATCCACATATCGTGGCAGATACGTGGCAACCGCTGGGTCTCCGTACCACTGGAGGGGACAATGATGCGGAGACCCCGTTCTGGGATTACGGTTGGTTCTGAATAAACTTCTTTTTTGGTAAACGTGATGACTTTCTTTCCAGCTTTTAATTGTTCAATCGCTTTATCAATCTGCTTAAGATCGTCTTTATCATTCAAAGACATTTCCTCACGCTCAGAAAGAATGAGCCTGAGTTCGTCTTTCTTCATGCTCTTTAAAAGCTTAATATCTTCCTGTGAGTAGTTACTCTCAAGATCGATTGATCTATTAATCGTGCGCGAGAAGAATTTTTCTATGATCTTAAATACGGCGTGCCCGTTTTCAAGGAAGTAATCGACAAAGAGCGTTACTTTCTTGGCCCACCCAAAGTCGCGCTTCTTAATCAAGTTATTCAGTGCGCGTTCGATCTTTTCGGCAGAGGACTTGGTTTCCGGCGTAATAACTTCGCCCTCATCCAGCGTCACGACGATTTGCTTTTTCATGAGAGTCGCGACCGAGACGAACATGCTTTTTAGCTTTGTGATAAACTTGTCGGTAATGGGGATTGGGACTTCGGCGGCCCCAGGATAGGGACGGTTGGTTCTCCGCTTTAGTCCCAGGCGGGCGTTATGGGCGACAACCTGCTTATCTTTCCATACCTGCCTATCTTGGTCATCTTGGCGCACCTTCGCGGCCAGCTTCGTTATGAATTCTTTTTGCTTCTGACTAATTGCTGGCTTTTTCTCGGTTTGCATTAGCGCCCTTTTCTAGGTCTTTCAAAAAATAGTAATAACAACGGATTGCGGCTCTCAGCCTTTCGCGATCCATGGCGAGTAACACCGTTTTTTCTGTGGAGCGGTCAAGATTTTCCTTGACACTCTCAGCCCAAAGAAGCTCTTTATCTACCATGGCCCCCAAAACCATCTTATCGGTCAAGTCCACTACTCACTCTAAAACATCCCCCCAGCGGCCATATTCTTCGCCCGACGGAACTTCTTCGTAATGCATAACCTTTCGGACTCTTTCTTGTTGCTCAACCTCAAATCGTGAGTGCGTGTAGCTAAGACCTTCGATATTTAAGACCCAGGAATCGGCGCGGTCGGGGGAGGAGCCAACGGCGTCTTTTACTTCTTCTTTCGGAGTAACCCACATGCGCCCGTTGTCTTTTTTGTATTTATGGGCGTTGAGTTGACGCATCAGCGTGTAGTCGTCGTCAATCGCGACGTTGCCGGATTTCATCTTTTCCGCAGCTTCGCAGTAAACCTCGTCGCGACGGTTAAAGTATTTCACCGGGTTCTTGGCTTTTTGACGGGAATCAAACGCAACGATTTTTACATTCCGCTCGTTTTTACCGAGAAGATTCGTAACAACCGCAATTACGTCGTTTCCAATCGCATCGCAAATAAAAACCTGGGCGTTGTATTTATGGATTAGCTGTACGGCTTCCGCCCCCAATTCTCCGGCGCTTGTTTTTCCAGCGATGATTTTCCTTGCGATAATATTCCCGTTATTACCGACATAAAACGGTGCTTCGTCCTCGCCCTGACCGGAGGGGTCTAGCGAAACCACAATCCGGTCACGGGACATGATCGGCTGGTTATGAACGGCCTTTTTCATGTCATTAAAATTAAAAAGGATTCCTTCTTCCGAGCCTTCGTAGTTGATATCGAGTTCTTGTGCGATTTCGACTGGATCGTTGTTTCTGCGCTTACACTCGTTGTCATACCAGGCTTGGTCTTTTTCTGGATGGAGTTTCCAATGGAGTGATTTAACGTCAATGGCACCCGAGTGCCTAAGCTTCGCAAATTGGTTATTAAATCCATTCGGGGTACTGACAACAATGCGGCAGTTGGAAGAGTCGGCACTTGCTCTCCAGGCACTTTGGTCGCACTCCCAGAACGCGAACTCGTCAAAAAAAATCGCTCGTCGTCTACCCCCTCGCGAGAAATTGTTATTCGTCGCTTCGCCAGTAATCGTAGCTTTACTTTCTGGATTAACCAGTTTCAGGTAGTTCGAGTGGTTTTTAGGGTCCCACCCTTTCGGGCGCATCCAGGCGGGTTCGTTACGGATAATAAAGCGCACCTTCTCGAGCAACGTGTCCATGTTTCCCATAACGTCGATGTACTGCTCCTTACGGGAACCAACGAGAAAATCAAACCCCTCACCCGCAAACTGCCAAAGCCAAGTAAAAACCAAAAGCACGCACCACGTAACCCCCATATCACGGCTTTTGTCGATCAATAGGTCTTTTTGGTTTAGAACCCGATGGACCAATTCTCTAATCAGCTCGTCTTCGTATGGATAGGTAATGAATGGGATAGTGGACGGGTTCTTACGTGGGTTGTAGGTCGCAACGAAGCAGTTGGTCCAAAAGAGAATATCCGAACGGCAAAGATCCAAGACTGCGCCCTGAGCCACTGGATTGTTCGCGCACTTCATCATCAGTCTTAACCGGAAGTCCGCGTTCCCGGCGAAGTCTTTAGGGTACTTCTCAGTCATCGTCTTCTTCGTCGTAGTCCATCGCTAGGTGATAGAACTCGTGGATTGGCCCCGCATCGTGAGGATTAAAATGCGCCCATCGGATTTGTCCATCCGGGCACGTGTAGAGAAGTCCCCAGCCATCGGGGAACATCTTGTCCAGTATTTCTTGGTGGTCTTCTCTCATGCGGTTAGCAGGTAATCTGATTCCAATACGGATAAATTGGGTAAAACGGGTAATAAGGATACCGATTGGATCTTCCACAACTAGGGCAGTACCCACACTGAGGGCAGTTCTGCTGATGATTGAGGCTGTTTAAATTTCCCTGCATTGAACTCAATGGTTCTGGCTTCCGATCATCAAGCATGAAGCACCTCGAATGTTAATAGAATAAATATATCTATACTAAAAAAATTGTACAAGTTGGGAGCGGATGATCTTATTAACACCCACCCCCGTCCAATCCTGGGGTACCCACCCCCTTAGACCTCCCTACACATACCTTTCTTTTCGCTTTACAGGCTTATAGACGAACGATAGAGCTTCGGCCAATAGCTTGGTAGCACTTCTGGTCATTGAGTGCTATATGGCCTGTAATACGTCAATGTCCGATAATATTGGTTATGGAGTTTATTCCGATCTAAGTATTTGTTGATAATAAAGGAGTTATAACAATTCGTTCTGTGTGACATAAGCTAATTCTGGATTATTGGCCATTGTTAGACGAACTCTACATGTCCATTAACTCTCTGACCTTGTCCCATTTCTGTTCTGCGGATAGCTGGGTAATGTCGATCTTGTTCAGAATGAGCGTATTATTGGTGATTTGCTGCGCTTGAGAGCTGGAATCTCCCTCTAATTCCTTCCTTTGGGCCTCAATGATGGCTACAAGTTCCTTTGCATCCTTCGGAGCGATTGTTTTTGGTGCCTTCTCCTCGCAGAGCTTGAGCCGTCTCCATCTCCTTGTCCTCTCAGCTTCACGATCTATCATAACCAAGTCTTTATGTTTCTTAACTATTTGGCTTACTCTGACTTCTGAGATTCCGAACTCTTGAGCGATAGTCTTTAGGGTTGCGCCTTGCTTATACCTATCTAATAGCTTCTGATTTCTTTCGGAAGGGGCTTTAAAGGTTATTACTTTAGGGTGCGCGAGATTGGGTTGTTTTGAGGCTGAATTTTCTTCGTAGCTTACTTCGTCTGGATTGTTGTCCATAGATTCATTCTAACAATCTACTCAAGTAATAGTGTGTGAGTGCGCTTTTATCACTACTAATAGGAAACTTTTAAATAGTGAAAATAAGATATTGACATACATCACTTGTACGTATATACTCTCAATGTATGAAGAAGAAATTGACACTTACTGTTGACGAGCAAGTGATTATCGACGCGAAGAAAAAAGCTCTCGATGATCGAAAGGAACTAAGCGAAGTGACCGAGAAGTTATATCAAGCGTATGTGAGGGGAGAAGTAAAGCTGTAGATTTTTTTTAAGTTAGTGGGTGTATATACGTATAAGGAGTGCGCGAGATGTTTATTCCGATGTGGCTGATTGTGGCAGTGGTGATTTGGTGGATTTTAGAAGATTAGTTGTGCGCGAAAAAGGGGAGGGAAGACGGTGAGAATTAAGTTTGATTGCGGCCATGAAGCGGAAGTAAGTGAGACGAGCGCTAAGCTTCACTCTCTGCGTAAAAGCTTCAGCTTGTGTGCCGCTTGCTCGCCGGTCGCCGGTTACGAAGGTTTTAAGACTGCGGATAGACGATATAGAGCCGCAGTAAATAGGGCTAAGCGTAAGGGGAGGGAAGAGGAATGATTATGAGTGCGCGTGAAGAATGGCGAGTGTCTGACACGAAACGCAAGCTTAATAACGGCTCTCCGCTTGGTACTTGGGTTGAGTTATGGAGAGACGGACAGCTTGTCGGCAAGCGCTTGGTTAACGCCGGGAAGCCTTCGGATATCGAATGGGCTAAGCGTGATATTCTCGAAGACCCGAAAGCGATAGACCTGTGACCGACATAGACAAGCTCGTCTATAGGTACTATCACGACCCTGTATTAAATGACTGGTCTGATTTGGTGTGCGCGTTGCGCGAACTGACCAGGAAAGGAGGAGCCTAAATGCCTATGTACACCTTTAAGGTATTGGTTGACGGTGCGCCGCTGATCGATGAGAGTTATTATTTAGATTCGGAATTAAGGGCTTTGGAGTATATTGAATCTAAGGTGAAAAGAATAAGGCGGTTCTATGAAAGGTAGTAAATTCGATACGACGATCTTATTGGCGCTACTATCAATCGCCAGAGAAAACGAGAAGTATGATGCAAACAAATCGTATAAGCTGATTAAGCGGACGCATGATCAGATTATGAAATACATTAAGGCTCACGGGTTTAAAGAATAAAGCAGTTTTATAGGGGTTAATTATGGGTGCGCGAAAAGCTAAGGTTGGTTGTTCGGTGTGCCGCAGTAAGACATTTCTACCGCCATGCAATCTTCACGCCGCCGGGCCTTTATTCTACAAGGCGGCGAAGACTTGGCTAGCGCATTACGACGAGTTTGTGAAGCTTAAGGGGATTGGGGACGAGGCTGGAATAGCTGAGTTACGCCATGCAGTTGCAATCGCTGAGGGGAAAGAACAGCTATACAATGACTGAGTCTAAGATCAAGAGAATTAAACGGTTTTATAATTAGGGGTGCGCGAATGACTCTAAAAGATGATCTTCACAACGTAACGAATAGATATATTACGAAGTCAAAAGAATCGAACGCGGTAAAGCTTCAGAACGTAAGCAACGCGCTATTAACCGAATTGTCATATACGATGGCATTCACGGCGCACGAGCTAAACATGCCGCTCAAGAAGATCATCGAAATGCACGTTAAAGCTCTTAAGAAAACTACACCGTTTAAGTGCGGTGAGTGCGCGAAGTGAAATGCCCGCATTGTAGGTCTGAAAGGTATTTGGTTGACGTAGGTTATTTGTTTTGCCCTGATTGTAAGTTTTACGAGAACTTGGCGCGTTAAATCGCGCTCACATAGGAGGAAATAAGGGGTGCGCGAAAAGCAATCGAGTAAAGAGAATTGGTACGATCAGTGCGCGAACCTGATCGCGAAGTATAGAAATAAGACCGAAAGCGATATAAACGAGCATTTTGAAGTACTTAATCAGATATGCAAAATCCTTTCTAAAAATGGATTCCTTGATGATGATTGGTGGTGTGAAAACGAAAGATATCAAGCACACGACAAATGAAACGCATGATCGTTGGAAAGTTATTACAAATTAGTGATATGGGCACTCCGGTTTACTTCTTCAAAGTTAAGATCGGGAAGACATTTTATAGAGCGGTTTTCTCCACTAAAAACAACAAGCCGCGCCTAGAAATGATTGATGCAGACGATTTGAACGGAAGAATCCCTAATGCGAATTCATAAGGAGTGCCTGACTTGCGAGTGTAAGGAGCCAATCCGTATTTGTGCGTTTTGCAAGCAAGTTATTGAAAAGAACCATAAAAGAGAGTATTTCCAGATGAGGGGCCGCAACCATTATTTCTTTCATCAGCCGTGCTGGAAGCGAATAATAAGTTTGGTCTACCACGACAGAAAGCGATTTTTTAAAACAAATAAACTACGCACAAATGAATTCCGCTAAACAACACGCAACCTATATCCTAGAGAACGGAAAAGAAGTGGTGTGCGGGACATGCTACTGCGAGAGAAGGCAGAATCATTTTAGGTTGTGCGCGGACTGTAAGAAGCCGGTGATTGGCACATGGAGATTGAATAGGCTCGGTGAATATACTTGCTGCGGAGACACAAATTGATACGTGCTTGCGCCTGGTGCAATAAAGAAATAGGGAGCAAGGAACCACTAGAGGACAACTCCATCACGCATACCATATGTGAGGAGTGCCGAAAAAGAATAGAAAAGGAACGCGATAACATTTATACTCGAGTGGTTGAAAGTGAAAACCTCGCTCTTCATAGACCGCCATGTGAAGGATTTGGGGAAGAAACGCGCTATCGATCTTCGGAAAAGCTTCTCGTCTTACGTCGAATTTTTAATATCGAAGGACGTCAAGAAGCCGAAGAAAAAATAACCCATTCCAACCATTCAAATTTTTATCCATCATTCGGTAATTACCGACTTTCTATTTTCTTAAAGATAAAGCTTGACACCTTTTTTAGGATTGTTAAGAATGCGTGGTTACGTTTAAGACCGCTTAGCTAAGTCCGCAATTGTTAGAGTGCGCGTTTTAAATCGGCCTATATCTAATTAGGCGCAAACTAACAATAAAAAAGAGGCGGTTTAGACGATCTGAACCGGATGCGATGTTATTAGTAAATGGTGATACGGTAAAAGCGTGGTTGAAATCGATCAACAAAAATCAACAGTGGCTCGCTGATATGTACGGGTGCAACAAATCGTACGTGAGTCAGATTCTAAATAATGGGTGCGCTGTCTCGGGGAATTTCGTCGGATTTCTCATGCACATCACGCACATGGATTTTTGGCAACTCTTTCAATATTTCAATGAACCGGATTGCCGAAAATTTTACGGAAAAGAAGTTTCGATGAACGGACAGATCATGCCGAGAGAGACGTATTATAAGCTCATTGAATCGCGCATTAAGCATAGAAAAATACTTGATAAATATGTTGACAAGGTCCGTGAAACGGTTTAAATTTGTTGCAATCTGTTTAATCATGCTCTGTGAGATGAGGAAAAGTAAGGCGTTTGGATGCGTTGATGGCGGCTGTTTTGGGGCCGCCTTTAAGCAGGCTTAGTGCTTAACATAAGGTATCCTATTTACCTTAAACGACTTACGTCAATTCTGACTTAATCGAAAGTTAAGTCAGCCCTCAACTCACGAGCATATCTCAAAGGGATATGCTTGTGGGAAATTCAAAGCTCCACAATAAGACATATAAGGCCGTATTAAGCCTTCTTGTAGCCCTCCTTGTGCAGTGCCCAATATCATGGGCGAAATCAGAACCCTCCCGCTGGCTAGTCACGGCTTACTGCGCTTGCAAGAAGTGCTGCGGTCCCAAAGCTAAAGGCATTACCGCTTCCGGTAAGCGCGTCAAACCGGGCTATATTGCTTTAAACTGGCTCCCCTTCGGCACCAAGGTATTAATCAACGGCAAGCCCTATGTCGTTGAAGATCGCGGCGCTGAATCCCTCTTTGGAACGTATTACCACCGCAAGCAAATCAAATCCCGCATTAAACACATCGATATTTACATGCCGTCACACTCGGATGCTTTGCGCTTTGGGAAGCAGTACCTACCAGTGGAGATACTTAAATGAGACTCAAAAACTCGGACGTTATTTTCCGCATGGTTTGTAAGCACTGTCACGCTCAGTTTTGGTTTGCGCTTGGTGATCGGTATTCCTGGGATCACGCAAAGGCCGCTTACTACTCGTTTAAGCTTGATTTCCACTCACACAAGATGGATTGCCTGAATAAAAAAATGGAGTCCATCTTAAATGTCAATTCGTAACCTTTTCATGGACCGGGAATTTAAAAACGATTCCACGTTCTTTACTTGGTTCTACGACAACGAAGAGGATTTGAAGAACGATTACCTAGACGAGTATTGGTACAAGGACATCGATCTAAAGGATAAGGCTGAATATAGAAAATTCTTTAACTGGTGTCAGGATTGGTATTTCTGTGAGTGAGTGCGCGATCTGCATGCGTTTAACGTATGAAGTTATTTGCTGGGACTGTATTCGGGAGGGCTTGCGCCAATGGGGTTAGTGGTTGAACCGATTCTTCAGTTTTTAAGTAAGGACGATTCAACGATTGATGATTGGATTGCGCGGCAGTATGGCTATCTCGCTGAATATTCCATGAAGCGCCAGTTCTCGAAAAAAGAAAACGGTCCTGTCTTAAGGTTCTCGGGGTGCGGCAAACGCGCACGACAGATTGCCTATGAGTATCACGGCTTCCAGGCTAACGGTAAAACGCAAGATTCTCGCTCTAAGATTGTTTTCCTCTACGGCGATCTTCTTGAAGCTCTGATTGTCTCCCTCGCCAAAGCCGCCGGGGTTCAGATAACCGCCTGCGGTTTAGACCAAAAAAAGATCTCGCTCGAAATTGAGGGCGTTCAGATTAACGGGCACCCAGACGGACTCATTATTACCAATCCCATTCATACGTTTGAGTGCAAATCCATGTCCTCTTTCGGATATGGAGAGTTTGAGCGCGGCAATATCTCGCATGAATACTTGGTCCAAGTGAATCTCGGGATGGAAGCTCTGGGGCTTGATAGATGCGTCTTCGTTGCGATTGAAAAAGAGTCTGGGGTTATGAGTGAGCGCATCGTTCATAAGGACGAATCCATTATTGAGTGGGTAAGGCAGAATGTATCAAAAGTAATACATTCGACACCTGACAACCTTCCCGAGCGTTGCTTCACTCCGAACGAAAAGGGCTTCTACCCGTGGCAGTGCGTCTATTGCAAGTTCTACAAAACCTGTCTCGTGGAACCCGGTCTCGCAAAGATTGAAGTCGTTAAAAACGCTAACAAATTAAAAGCCATTCAAGTGGAGGCCGCACTCTAATGGACCCCAACAAAGAAGCAGAATTAACTCTTCATTATCAGTACGAGGAAAAAATCAATGAAGAATGAAATCGACGCTTTAATCCGCGCACTCGAAATCTTATACCCACAACAAGCACGAATCGTAGAGGAGAAAAAATGAACCTAACGTATCCATTCGGAAAAGATAAACCGGGTTCTCAATTCGGGAAGCCGCTCTCGGAGGTTCCGAATAAGTCCTTGGAGTTTTTGATTAAAGCTTGCTCAGAGTCATTAAACGACCCAGAGAAAGCAAAGTTCTCGGCACGTAATAGGGAACTAATTAACGCCGCTAAGAGCATCTTGATTGCTCGTTTAAACGGCGAGCCTGGTCCGGCACCCAAACCCGCACCCATGATCAAAGGCTCAGACATTCAAGAGTACGACTCCAAAACAGACCAGTACACGCTAAAAGAAGACGTTAGAAAGCATTTCAATCCGCCAGCACCCACAAGCCAGTCAAAGCTGGGGGAGATGATTCTTGCTGAAACAAAATCGACAAAAGCGATGGTAGGCGAATCTCTCACGAAGATAAATAGGATGATCGCAATAATCGAGCGCTCGCTCGGAAACATGCACTCCCAGCCGGTATCAGACATTCCGGGCACCCAAGAAGAACCCTTTAATGACCAGTTCTAAGAAAACCTTCTTAGAAATGCTTCATGAGTGCCACTCCGAAATGGAGTCTCGCTCTGAAGCGTTTAAGAAGCTCTCCGGTAAGGACCGCTCCGACATAGGGTTCTACTGGGAGGGTTTCGGCTCATTCCCAAAGAAGACCCCGTTCTATCTCTTAAACACGAACGGATTAGATTTTGAAGACATACAGACAGTTGCTCGGATTCATAAGGAAATGTTCGGAGAGTAAAGAGTCGTAGACGTACGGCGGGTGTTTTAGATTTCCTGACCCGAACTCAGGAGAAGCGGCCTAGATAAGCCGCACCCTATAACCAATTGTCCAGCCTATACCAGCGAGAGGGCATATCGCGGACAAGCCCAGAGCGGGGAATACACCTACCCGTCGTCCGGGCCGACGATTGGAGTACGGTCAAAACGAACACGGCGTAAGTAGAACGAAATTCGGTTCGGCGCGCCAAAATCATTTTTAGGCATTAGTTTTACTGTTCTGAGTAGAAAAAGCCTGAATACAGGCGAGAAAGACTCAGGAAGTACCTATGCCCAAGAGTTTATTAGTGGTGGACTTCCACGGAGGTAAAAGTTTTATGAAAGTGGCGAATGGACCCACTCAAGCTACGAAGGATTGCTGACCGGATGGTTGAATTATCGCGTGAGATTTATGAGTTTTGCGAAGACATTGAAAAAGAGAAACCGAAAGAACGAATGATCGACTGGTGGTGCGTGAGTTATAAGGAAAAATTTGGGCGCGACTACATTGTGACGAGCTACGACAAGTCCTGCGGCATCCTAAAAACTTTAAGAACAAAGCTTGGCGAAGATGGTCTAAAAGACCTTTGTAAGAAGTATTTCGACTATGACGATGAGTGGGTGAAGAAACAAGCCCATAGCATCGAAGCGCTCCCTGCCGTAGTCAACCGAATCCGCGCACACCAAGCCGCAAGCTCACTAGAAAAGTTCTACAAAAAGGGGGTAAACCATGCTTCCTAACCCAGATAGTCCGGTAGCAAGGATCTGTCTCGCGCTCTACTACGACTTTATGGGGAAAAAAATATCTAAAAAAGAATTTGTCGTAGGTCTAGCTTACGCCCAAGTTAGAGAAGAGTGCTTACTGGAAATGCGCCCGGAGAGCGAGCCGCTCCCCACCGAAGAAATCATCTCCATCTTAAACGCCAGTCCCAGAGAAAAAGAAAAGATCGATTGGAGAGCGGAGCCTATTTTTTCGTACTTAAACAACCTTCACCGAGTCAGGAATAAGAACAAGGCAACAAAAGAAAGGCTGGAATGGGCTAAACAACGAATACCGCTCTCAGATGCAGAAACGCACAAGAAGATAGACGAACACCTAAGCATGTTCGGAGTCCGAATCGCGCACCACGAATCTTACTTAGATAAATCCATAAAGGAGGTCGCTTGAAAGACAGAAGCCCAATTATGACGGTTAGAGAGATAGCCAAGTACCTTGGAGTCCATGAAATGACGATTTATCGCCTAGCCAAAAGAAAAGAGATCCCATGCTTTAAATTAGGCGGCAGATGGCGGGCACACAAAGAGCGCTTGGACAAAGTGATTATGGGGATTAAGTAGTGTGGCGCGTCGTTGGTGTAATTTTGGGGTATTTATTTGTAGGGTTGGGCGTACTCGGAATAGTTACATGCTTCTTTGGTAATAGCTTCCATCCTGGGATGGCTCTAACCCTCGTAAACGGTGTGATTATTCTTTTTATAATCAATCGGGTGGGCTAGATGATCTACGTCTTCTCCTGGCTTCTGGTGTGCGCGGTTATTCTTATGTGGTGGAAAGGAAAGTCGCGCACATGAAAAAGAAAAAGGTAAAGAAGCTCTCCCAGACCAAGCTTTTAAGAAAATACGAACCAGAGTTAAGAGACATCATCATTAAAAGAGACGGGAATAAGTGCGTGATAGCTGGGTACAGGCATAAGTGTAGTGCGCGGCTTGTGGCTGATCATAGGCCTTCGGGAAGGAAGAACCATAGCACCTTCCTAGATCCGCGCAATCTTTCCACGGTCTGCGCCACGGCCAATATGCTCGCCCAATGGGACGATTTTATTAGTGCGGCAATCAGGGTTGAGGTGATGCAAAGAGAGGGTGCCGGAATCATCGAGGAATTAGAGAAGCTTTCGCGCACTCCTAAAAAGTGGGATGAGCTTTCAATTCGCGCACACCTGGACAACTGTAAACGTTATTTTTTGAAGAATAAATCTGGGTGCCCAGAATGACTGAATTTAGTGAATTCGAGAAGAAACTAGCCGTCAAGATTGCAAATTTCATCTTATTCGCTTTTGTAGTCTCGTCTCTTTATATCGTTTTTGGATTCGAGAAGACGGTTATAGCTGTACTTCCTGTCCTGCTTTTAAACGCAATATCTATCTTTGATTGAGTGACCGCACCTATGAATAAAGAAAAAGATTGCTCGATCTGTAACCCCAAACCAGAAGCTCCCGAGGCACCTATGACCAAATACCACGAATTAACGGAAAGGATTTGGAGATCAGATGACGATACTTACAATTTTAAGCATCGTCTTGACTCCCTCATCCGAGAATACATTGAGGGGTGCGCGGAGGAAATAAGAGAAAGTTACGGACTACAAGCTGGAAGTCAACTTGTCGGTAGAAGATACCTTCATCAAATCCTCGGTCTCTCAACAGAATCTTTAAGCGCCGCAGGCACGCCTTGTGAGAATTGTGATAGAAGAGAGCCCGGTGCTTCTATTTTCTTAACAGGAAGCAAAGATATTAAACAATCTAAGTGCATTAAATGCGGCAAAAATTATTCTGACATCTTTAAACCACAAGGAGCCAATCCAGTGAGTGAGAAAGAGTGGTGCTCGCACTACAAATTGAATGAGAGAACGAACTGGTACGAAAGAGAAGCCAATGTTGGAAGTGGCGTATTTAATTGTGTTGTCCATCATCAGGATAAGTTTTGTGCAGTTTGCGGAAAAGAAAAGCCGCGCACCCCAACCGAACAAGAGGAGCTTGCAGCTAAGTTTAGAGAGTTTCTGCCTTACGCTGGAAGTGACATGAACCTAATGAGCCTTGCTGAAATCGCCCTCACCTGGTTCCACGAACGGGAGAAGAGGAAATGAGCGAAGACGTTTGCTTTCTAATCACAGTCTTAAATGAAGATCGACTTCTGAGGTGCGCGTTAAAGGTTAAACGCGATTCTTTGAGCGGTGACGTAATTGATTACCCAATGGAACCAGAAAATCGAGAGCAGCTTTATAAGCTCTTACCGCTGCACGTTCAGTCGTGCGGCCCAATTGTCGATGTTGAGGGAATCTTTGAGGTCGCGCACACACGGGAGAAGAAGGGATGAGTGAGCACCTTAAAAAGGAAGTCATTCAAAACTACGAAGCTTACGGATGCGTCAAATGCCAGCGATGGCACTATGACGATGAAGACGTTTACTACGAGCATAT
>Ga0196964_10000181_pt1 | contig 44385 bp, 45 predicted proteins | sample S1_10metaG_FD_148615 | JGI IMG/M metagenome (GOLD analysis project Ga0196964, IMG submission 148615) | Soil microbial communities from Anza Borrego desert, Southern California, United States - S1_10 | ecosystem: Environmental > Terrestrial > Soil > Desert | place: USA: California | collected...
TAGTCAATAGACAATGGAATATGCAATTGGTAATAGACAAACCTAAATATTTCCTGCCTGTGTGACGTCCCGCCTGACCGCAAAAATTAATAATTTATTGTAGTCGGGCAGGAGTCAGGCAGGAATATTAAATCTCTTCAATGTTCAAAAAAATCATCCAGATCTCGCCGCTCTTTTTTAGTGGGTCTGCCGATCTTGCTTTTTCTTTTACCAGTGTGAAAGCTTGCTGCCTGGTATTGGAGTCGCTGCAATTCATCCTGTGGAGTGATGTCCAGATAATGTTTGATCGCTTCTTCGTATTTTACCCGGCTCTGCAATAAGCCGGTCACTTTTATTCTCCATCGTTTGGATTCCGTTTTTATGTCGTACTCATCACCAACATTGACCTGCCTGGCCGCTTTTGCCTGTGCGCCCTGGAATTTTACCTTCCCGGTGTCACAAGCGGCCGCGGCCAACGTTCTTGTTTTGAACAACCGGATCGCCCAGAGGTATTTATCCAACCGAAGTTTTTCCGTTTTAGCCATTGATGTAATTACGACAGGTAGTTTTGTTGTTTTTGTTATTTTACCTGATCAAAATAATAAAATATGCGAATAATATTAATCCGATTGTATAAAGTACTGATCATTTGTTTGCTTCCCATGGTAAGTGGAGCACAGGGTGGAGGTATTACCTGGTCACCTGATGGAAATGCTTACTATCGAATGGAAGGAGGAGAGATCGTCAAATATACCCTGCCATCCAATTCAAAAGCTATTATTATCAAAAAGGATAACCTGAAAACAGCAGGTACTGAAAAACCACTCGCGATCAGGAGTTTTAAGCTCTCAACAGATAATATGAATGCGCTTATATATACAAATACCAAAAAAGTGTGGCGGCTGGATACAAGAGGAGACTATTGGCATTATGATCTGAAGAGTAATAAAATGCGTCAGCTGGGAAAGGGAAGACCTGCCTCCTCGCTCATGTTTGCCAAATTTTCTCCAGACGGGAAAAAAGTAGCTTATGTCAGTGATTACAATCTTTACGTGGAAGACCTGGCGACCGGTGTGGTGAAGGCGCTCACCAAAAATGGGAACCGTAAGCTGATCAACGGGACCTTTGACTGGGTATACGAGGAAGAGTTTTTTTGTCGCGACGGATTTCGCTGGAGTCCCGACAGCCGGCAAATTGCTTTCTGGCAAATTAATGCTGAGGGTACCAAGGACTACCTGATGATCAACAATACGGATTCCATCTACCCCAAAGCCATACCGGTGGAATATCCAATAGCCGGGGAACCCCCATCCAAATACAAGATTGGCGTGGTCGATATTGCTAATGGAAAAATAATTTGGATGAAAATACCAGACGACGCTGTATGGGGAACGTATGTGCCAAGGATGGAATGGACAGCTAATAATACAGAGCTGATCATTCAACATCTCAACCGGAAGCAAAATGAAAGCAAGCTCATGCTTTGCGATGTGAGGACAGGCGTTTCAAGAACAATCTATGTTGAGAAGGACGCAGCCTGGATCGATATACTCCCAAGCTGGGACCAGGATTATGCGAATGGTGGCTGGGACTGGCTGAAAAACGGCCACGAGTTTCTGTGGGCCAGTGAAAAAGATGGGTGGAGACATTTATACAGGATAAGCCGGGATGGTAAAGAAACGTTGATCACGAACGGTAAGTATGATGTGATGGATATCAGTACTATCGATGAAAAAGGAGGTTATGTTTATTTCCATGCATCACCCGAAAATGCCACCCAGAAATATCTCTGCAGGACAAAACTGGATGGAAGCGGGATACTTGAAATGGTCTCTCCCGCACATCAAAAAGGCACTCATACTTACCGGTTATCTCCTAATGCAAAATTTGCCCACCATTCTTTTTCCAATTATTACACTAAACCGGTAACGGAGTGGATCAGTCTCCCGGATCATAAAGGATTGAATGGTGAGAATAAAGTAAATGATACCCTGGCCAGGGCCGATAAAAATAAATCCAATATCGAGTTCTTTAAAATAAAAACAGAAGAAGGAGTGGAAATGGATGCCTGGATGACCAAGCCATTCAACTTCGATTCAACAAAAAAATACCCGGTTGTTTTTTATGTGTATACAGAACCCTGGGGCCAGAACGTTGTGGATGCTTATGGTACTGCAAATAATTTTCTATATGCCGGGGACATGAGTAAAGATGGTTATCTCTATATCTCCATTGACAACCGGGGTACGCCCGTTCCTAAAGGGAGAGATTGGAGGAAAAGTATCTACCGTAAGATCGGCCTGCTCAATATCAGTGACCAGGCCATGGCGGCAAAAGAGATATTGAAACGGTCGTATGTGGACACCAGCCGGATCGGTGTTTGGGGTTGGAGCGGAGGTGGTACAGCTACGCTCAATTTAATGTTTCAGTATCCCGAGATCTATAAAACAGGTATTGCGATTGCACCCGTTGCGAATCAGCTGACGTATGATAATATTTACCAGGAGCGTTATATGGGTCTGCCCCAGGAGAACAAAGAGGATTTTGTGAAGGGCTCTCCCATAACCTATGCAAAGAATCTAAGGGGAGAGTTACTTTATATACATGGAACCGGTGATGATAATGTGCATTATAACAATGCAGATATGCTCATAAACGAATTAGTGAAGCATGGCAAACAATTCCAGTTGATGTCATACCCTAACCGAACCCATAACATCAACGAAGGAGAAGGCACCAGTGAACATTTGTCCGCCTTATATACGAAGTTTTTAAATGAACATTGTCCGCCAGGGCCTGTAACCGCCGGCGAGAAACAGAAAGCGGTTAAAGGGTTTTAATACTGAGGCCGGAATTTTACTTTGGGTCATTATCAAAAAATAAACCTTATCCGCAGATAAGGTTAAACTCTTTTTATGATGCTGGCGTGGTCAACTTCTGACAAAGCGAAGAGTCTTAGAACCCATAACCAGGTCAATCGCACTGTCCACGTTAAATAAGAGAATCGTCCAGGTCCCATTCAGCTCGGATAATCCGGGGTCATTTACGTTTATGGTGAAAAAACTCGCAGTTGAACCTTCACTCATGTCCCAGTAACCTGTTATAGTCTGGTTAATATCTAACCGGGCTACCGTCATTACATGGTTTTGGCCAAAATGGAAAGCATATTTTAGAAATTCTTCGGTCCTGTCTTTACCATCAGTAATGTAAGAACCAATTTGCCAATTCGCCTGGTCCATCGGAACTCCTAAAACTGGTCTGCCGTTGCCGGGGTTGGTTGCGGGACCGGCGGCAGTTTTCGTATTATTGGACACAACTGCCGGATCTGTTTCTTTCTGACAGGCGGTTATCCCAATTGTAAGGACTGATGCGATTAATAGATACTTTTTCATAGGGGTCAATTTAATTGTTCATCAACTCGTTTCCTGTACGAAAAAACCTTCGACTGATTTTATCGTACCCTACAATGGATATGAAAAAAATTGTACCAAAAAAGAAGGATCATAGCTGAGGAATTAACCATATCGGTATTGTTCAAAGTATGATCAGGCGAATATAAATAACAATTACAGTTGATCTGTGTCCTTCTAAATTTTCACATCTTCCCGAAAATCGATCCCAGGTTCGGGATCGTAGAAGTTAATCACCAGGTTCCCGAAAAAAAGGCGCCAGGAAGAAAACTTACAGCCAGGTCCGGGGTATTATTCCGCAAAATATTTATGAAAGTAAGGGATGGTCTCAATGCCCTTGTAATAATTTTCGATATTATATTTTTCATTAGGCGAGTGCAGATTGTCATTGTCCAATCCAAAGCCCATAAAAATGATCTTGATACCCAATTCTTTTTCAAGAATCGAACAGATCGGGATACTGCCACCTCCTCGAACCGGGATTGGAGCTTTCCCAAACGTAGTCTCTACTGCTTTTGCGGCCGCCTGATAACCCTTGCTGTCAATCGGTGTCATATACGGTTCACCTCCATGGTGTTCCCAGGCTTTCACGGTAACGGAAGGGGGTGCTATCGAACGAAAATAATTTAGTAATAATTCGGTCATCTTATGGGAGGATTGATTGGGTACCAGCCTTGCGGAGATTTTTGCATTTGCTTTAGCGGGTAATACGGTCTTTGCTCCTTCGCCCATATAGCCACCCCAGATTCCATTCACTTCAATAGTGGGTCGGATCCCGGTTCGTTCATACGTGGTAAATCCTTTTTCACCCCAAAGCTCTTTTACACCGAGATCTTCTTTATATTCTTTTTCATCATAAGGCGCTTTATTGATCAGCGCTCTTTCTTCTGGACCAGCGATAACTACATCATCGTAAAAACCAGGAATGGTGATATGATTGTTCTCATCATGACAGCTGGCGATCATTTTTGCCAAAATAGTAATAGGATTACCGACGGCACCTCCATAGGTGCCGCTATGCAGGTCCCGGTTGGCGCCGGTCACTTCCACTTCGATGTAACTCAGACCTCTTACCCCAGTATCCAGTGAAGGATTTTCCATGCTTAGCATTGAACTATCGCTGATCAGGATCACATCGGCTTTCAGCATTTGCTTATTCGCCGCTACGAATTTTCCGAGATTCGGGGAACCAACTTCTTCTTCACCTTCAATCAAAAATTTAATGTTGGTGGTCATGGAATTAGTTTTCACCAATGTTTCCAGCGCTTTCACATGCATGTAAAACTGGCCCTTGTCATCCGCTGAACCACGCGCAAACACTTTTCCGTCTTTAATAACCGGTTCAAAGGGCCCACTATTCCAGAGTTCCAATGGTTCGGGAGGCTGCACATCATAATGGCCGTATACCAGTACGGTCGGTTTGGAAGGATCAATAATTTTTTCTCCATAAACAGCCGGGTGACCGTCCGTTGGCATTACTTGGGCCTTGTCACAACCTGACTCCAATAAACTTTTTTTAACGGCTTCTGCGCAACGTTGCATATCCGCTTTATGTTCACTCTTGGCACTCACAGAAGGAATGCGTAACAGTTCGATCATTTCATTCAAAAAGCGATCCTTATTTTTTTCCTGGTAGTCTTTCCATGCAGTTGGCATATGGAAGAAATTTTTGGAGGACGAAGATAGTTAATAGGGACATGTGAATAGTTAATGGGCAATAGGCATAAGCAAGAGTGTAAAACTATCAACTGACGATTCACGCCTGCCCGCCAAGGCGCCAGCGGCGGCGAGACTCACCTTTCAGGATTTTTTCTTATTATGTCTCGTGGTGTTATGACTGCTGCTTTCCGAAAGATTCATCGCCGTTGCCTTTGTAAGCACATCCGAACCATATTGATCTTTTAATTCATCAACGGCTTTGTAGAGGTTTAGTTTTTCGGTTCTGTTATCAAACAGGCTCATTTGCATGGTGAATGGAATAAGCTGGCTGAATCGCACACCCAATAATCTCACCGGCCTTCCTTTTTGCCATGATTTGTTAAATAGGTCCTTGGCCTTTGCAATCAATTCATCGTCCAGGGAAGTGTAATCCACGGTTTCCTGCCGGGAAGTAGTTTCAAAATCTGCATACCGGATCTTTACGGTGATACATCCGGTTTGTTTTTCATCCATCCGAAGTGAATGCGCGGTTTTTTCCGTAAGCCTCACAATTTCTCTATGCAGGAATTCCATGTCGGTGTGATCGGTATCAAAAGTATTCTCATGACTCATACTTTTTTGTTCCCAGTCTGTATCAATGTCCGCAGCACCAATTCCATGCGACTTATGCCAGAGTGATTCACCCCATTTCCCGGCGATTTTTTCCATATGCTCAATGGGAGTTTTGGCAATATCTTCAATTGTATAAAGACCGTAGCTCTTTAAATGCAACTCGGTTTGTTTACCAACGCCATTAATTTTTTCAATACCCAGGGGCCAGAGGAATTCCTTTTCTTTTCCATGCGGTACTTCCAGGAACCCATTCGGTTTGGCCTCATTCGTGGCCATTTTGCTGATGAATTTAGCGGAAGATAAACCGGCTGAAATAGGAAGTCCTGTTTCTTTAATGATAATTTCCCTGAGCTCCCGGGCATACTTGCTTACCCCAAAAAATTTATCCATTCCTGTCAGGTCAATATAAAATTCATCAATAGAAGCTTTTTCGACAAGGGGAACTTTCGAAGCAATGATATCGGTGACCCAGCGTGAATATTTACTGTAATCACCCCGGCTTCCGCTGATAACCGTGGCATGTGGACAAAGCTTCATCGCTGTTTTCATCGGCATAGCTGAATGAATTCCATATTTCCTTGCCTCATAACTACAGGCTGCTACGACACCCCGTTCCTGCCCCCCAACTAACACAGGCTTTCCCTTTAACGAAGGATCATTAATTATCTCGACGGACACGAAGAAAGAGTCGAGGTCGAAATGGGCAATGTGGCGGGGCGGGGAGTTCACAATGCGAAGGTATTCAAACCGAGCAGTCGTTCAGGTCTAAATGTTGTACCCGATTGAAAATTAGAATTGATTTTTTAAGCATTATAAATAAACATCTAGTAATCCTTCCGGCAATTCCACAACAACTTCCTGCTTCTTATGATCGATCTTTTTCAACGTATTTACATTTAGAGGAACCAGCGCTTCCTTATTATTTATTTCGATCCGGCAAAGCAATTGATGAGGTTGTTCGATCGTCTCCAGTATTTTTCCAATGTGTTTTTGATTTTCAACTAAAACATAGCCCACTAACTTCATAGGGGCTGTTTTGGCAGTGAACCTGTCCCTGTCTGCTTTGGTGACCCAGGCTTCTTTTGTTTTGAGTTTGGCTGCGGCTTCTTTCGTATCGACGCCTTCGAACTTCAGAATCACTTCTTCTTCATTCCTGATACGAGTGCTTTGGATGAACCAGGGTATAAAAGCATTCTTCGGTTCTTCAATAAAAATGGTTTGCAGTCCTTTGAGAGAGGTCTTTTTGCCGAATGAATGTTTCAATACTAATTCGCCATTGAAGCCGTGAGTGGCTACCAGTTTCCCGATCCTGAAATATTCTGTCATAAAAAAACCGTCCCGAATACTGAGCCAAACGAAGTATCGGGACGGGTAGTATTAAATTAAACCTGTGTTATTGTACACCAGCTTCTCCTTCGGATTTCTTTTCGGGTCTTCTTACGGGTGCTCTGCGTGCACGTTTATTTTTATAAGCATCTTCCTGCCGTTTTTTTACCTGGGCATCATGCTCAGAGCTCCATTTTGTGAATTTATCCATAGCAGTTGCTTCATCGAAAAGTCCCAGTTTCACCCCCCGAAGCAGGTGTTTCAGGTATAATACTCCTTTGAAGCTAAGGATGCGGCGAACCGTATCAGTAGGTGTTGCTCCCTTGTTCAACCAATCTAAAGCTCGTTGCCTGTCCAGCTGGATAGTGGCCGGAACTGTTAGCGGGTTGTAAGTACCTAGTTTCTGGATGAATTTCCCATCACGTGGACTGCGAGAATCGGCTACTACGATAAAGTAGAAGGGTCGTTTCTTCGACCCGTGTCGTTGAAGACGGATTTTGCTTGCCATTTTAAATAGACATTTAAAGGCGTTAATTAAAGTTGTTTCTCCGGATATTGGAATAATCCTCCGGTTGGACGGCGAAGATAATAATTTTAGTCGTTAGTCAATAGTCTATAGTCGGTAGTATATAATCCACAGTTTTTAATTGATCTTCAACGCAATATCAGGTAAATGCAACTAAAGATTTCTAAATTTTGACCATAACGAATGAATTACCTGCGGCGGCAAGAACAATCAGTAATTAACATGTAGCATTATTTGGAAAATTTGCATCTTAACTGGAATATTTCAATGCATAAAAATAATAGGTAGGATCGTTACCTATTAAAAAGGTTAACTATTGGCCGAAAAAAAATATTTACTAATGACTATCGACTAAAAACGATCAACTTTTGAGCTACTTATTTCTAAAGGGCATCATTCTTCCCAAAGGCATCTTATTCATCGTCTTCATCATTTCCCGCATTTGTTCAAATTGTTTCATAAAATTGGTTACCTCGGTAACATCTTTTCCACTGCCCTGGGCGATTCTTTTTTTGCGACTGCCATCGATGATATCGGGATTGTTTCGTTCTTCAGGAGTCATGGAATTGATCATTGCTTCGATACCCTTGAATGAATCTTCATTTACATCCAGGTCCCTGATCTGCTTCCCTACACCCGGTATCATGCCGAGCAGATCTTTCATGTTTCCCATCTTCCTGATCTGTTCCAACTGTTGTTTGAAATCAGCAAAATCAAATTTGTTCTTCCGGATCTTGGCTTCGAGTTTTTTTGCCTGTTCCTCATCAAATTGTTCCTGGGCCTTTTCCACCAGCGAAGTGATATCACCCATACCCAGGATCCGTTGGGCCATTCTTTCAGGATAGAAAACATCCAGTGTATCCATTTTCTCCCCGGCGCTGGTGAATTTAATGGGCTTATTGACCGTGTATTTAATAGAAAGGGCGGCGCCACCTCTTGTATCACCATCCAGTTTTGTAAGTACCACCCCTGTAAAATCCAATCGGTCATTGAAAGCTTTTGCTGTATTTACCGCATCCTGTCCAGTCATGCTATCGACAACAAACAATATTTCCTGCGGGTCCACCGCCTGCCTGATATTCCCAACTTCAGTCATCATGGCTTCATCGATTGCCAGCCGTCCGGCTGTATCGATAATAACCACATTCTTATTCCGGCTACGGGCATATTTAACCGCATTCTGTGCGATCAAAACGGGATTCTTTGTTCCTTCAACAGCGGCTTCCCCCGTTTCAGGATTTGCAGGTTTATCTTCTTCAGCATAAACTTCAATTCCTATTTGCTGACCCAGGATCTTCAATTGTTCGATCGCGGCCGGGCGATACACATCCGCTGCCACCAGCATGGGAGAAAAACCTTTTCTTGCTTTGAGATAGTTCGCCAGTTTGCCGCTGAACGTGGTCTTCCCACTTCCTTGCAGTCCAGCGACCAGGATGACGGCCGGATTTCCTTTAGCATTGAATGGAGCTTCCTCGCCACCCATTAATTCCGCGAGTTCATCCTTCACGATCTTGATCATCAGCTGGCCGGGAGAGATCGCATTGATCACTTTTTCCCCGATTGCTTTTTCTTTTACCCTATCGGTGAATTCCTTTGCGATCTTATAATTAACATCGGCATCCACCAAGGCGCGGCGAATATCCTTGATCGTGGAAGCGATATTGAGTTCGGTGACACGAGCCTGTCCTTTCAGATTTTTAAAGGCTGATTCTAATTTTTCCTGTAATGAATTAAACATAGATCACAGATTTCACGGATTATATTGATTCAAGGATTATTTATCTGTTTTTGAATGCACATACCTTTTAAAAAATAAGCTTTGGCCTCCAAAATTTATTAATAAACCGACTTCGATGTCCACTACTTTTTGATCGTTTAAAATTTGGCTTACTTCTAAATTATCCATTTCTTTTATTGTCCAACTAAAACAACATTTTCAACAATTAAATCGAGACATCATTTATGAAATTACCTGATGATCGTAAATAATCGCCCGCTCCACCTCACTTTCAAATTTAATTTCAATTCTGGCTCACTCAATTTTCAATGCTCTTTTGTGTATGATCTCCAGAAAACCTGGACCAATTGTGGATGCAACTTTCATCGCGCATCCAATTAATTTCTCAGATAGTTCATGGTATTTTAGAACCTCCACAGATATAAAGAAAAATGTAGCCTGATGGCTACATTTTGTTTCGGCAAAGGTAAAATTATTTAAGTACAGTTATTTCATTAAACACCCAAATAAGTTCTTAATAAATTACAACGATTGGTTGCCCTGAGTTTCGTGATCGCCTTGTCCTTAATCTGGCGCACGCGTTCCCGGGTAAGATTGAATTTTTCCCCGATATCTTCCAGACTCATCGGATGATCTACACCGATTCCGAAAAAATAACAGATCACTTCTTTTTGCCGTTCAGTAAGCGTTTTCAGTGAACGATCAATTTCAGTCTTCAGGGATTCATTATGGTCAAGTTCGCCATCAGTCTTATCCGCATTCGGATTTTCCAATACATCCAGGAGAGTATTTTCTTCCCCTTCTGACAGAGGAGTATCTACGCTCACATGCCGGTTGGAAATACCAAGCGTCGCGGAAACTTCTTCCAGGTCGATTTCCAGAACTTCGGCGAGTTCTTCAGCGGAAGGCTCCCGTTCATACTGCTGTTCCAACAAAGAATAAGCTTTCTGGATCCGGTTGGTTAGTCCCACCTTATTCAGGGGAAGCCTTACAATCCGGGATTGTTCGGCCAAGGCCTGCAAAATGGATTGACGGATCCACCAGACGGCGTAGGAAATAAATTTAAATCCTCTTGTTTCATCAAAGCGCTGGGCCGCTTTGATCAATCCCACATTACCCTCGTTGATCAGGTCTGGCAGGGACAATCCCTGGTTCTGGTATTGTTTGGCAACAGATACCACGAAACGCAGGTTGGCCTTGGTGAGCCTGTCTAAAGCACGTTGATCACCCTGTTTGATGAGGGTGGCGAGCTTTACTTCTTCTTCGGGGGAAATGAGTTCGACTTTGCCGATCTCCTGGAGATATTTCTCCAGACTTTGAGATTCACGATTCGTGATCGACTTCGTGATCTTGAGTTGTCTCATGCTCATAGGTATGGTTTTAACGGTTGTATTTAAAGGGTTTAAGAATTATAGGTTTTGGTCACCTTATACTCTAAAAATACCCACCGCAATGTCCGGTTTTGCTCAGAAAGGATTGAACTTCAAGGCAATTTAGGCATTTAGCCAATATGTGCCAAAAATATTTTGGTAATTTATTAACGTTTGACTAACTCATTTATTTTCCAACCTGTTGGGAACCATGTTTGGCCGGACAAGAAAAATTGTTGTCGCAATCATTATTTTTCTATTATTGCAGCAATCCATAAGTATTTTCCCTCGAAGATGGCTAAGCAGCTTTACACATTAGAATATCCAGTCCGTTGTTCCCCCTCGATCTTATACGAATTCCTGTCAACGCCCGCTGGCCTGGGGGAGTGGTTTGCCGAGAAGGTGGATGAACGGGATAATATTTTTTATTTTGGCTGGAATGGTACGTTTGATAAAGCAGAAGTTTTGGAAAGCGAGCCGGAAAAATATATCCGGTTTCACTGGTTGAACTCCCCGAAGGAAGAGTACTTTGAATTCCGCATTGAAAAATCGGAGATCACTAATCAGACCATCCTGGTTATTAAAGATTTTGCCGAGAAGAAAGATCTCAAGGATCAAAGTATGCTATGGGATTACCAGGTGAAAGAATTATTTCACAGGCTGGGTAATTGAACACGTTCTATTTTTATTTTCTTGATAACGGTTCAGCGTTTAGTTTATCTCAAAGACATCTGCTATTTAACCAGGATCCCAATCAAATTCTTATAATACCTGTAAAGCGAAGCTTCCATCTTATCCCAGTTTTCCAGTTTCCAGTGGGAGGCGATCTTGATAAAGGGGCGGCCAATAAGGTCATTTCCGAATTTTTCAGCATCGATCATTTTTACCGGCTGATAATTCGTTTTTTCAAAATCATGGTCCCAGGGGTCGGATTGGATACAATAATAAGAATCGGTGTCAGTGAGTAAGGGATAAGCGCGGGCCAGTTTTGGTTCAAACTCTTGTTTAAACCTCCCGGATAAATGCAGCGTCACACTGAAAAAATTTCCCCACCAGAACATCGTCCTGATCGCAAAAGCATTCGCCTGATCAAAGAATCTTGGCTGGTCCAATATCAAGTAAGGAAGTCCTTTATAATTCTCTCCTTTTGAGATCTTGGGAGAAATTGAAAATATTTCGACCGGGAGCTGATCCCTGCAGGAATCAAGAAGGTCCGCCTGCTGCTGCTGTAGACGTTCCAACAGCTGTTTTACTTTTTGTATGATCCTATTCTTTGTTAAAATCCAATCCGAATTGACTACCAGCTGCAGCTCCTTTTCCGAAAGCGTTATTTTTGTTTGATCCATTTTAATGATTTATTCCAAATCCCCACAGGTTTATTGTTGGATTTTATTAAAACTCTAAACGTTGGAATTTTGGGATTTGGGTATTTTTTATTTAAGTAAAGCTACGTGTTCAGCAAACTCGATAAACTGATCTTTAGAACCTTCATCGGTCCCTTTGTCGCTACATTTTTCATCACGGTACTGGTATTGATCATTCAATTTTTCTGGCTATGGATCGAAGAATTTGCTGGCAAAGGGCTTCCCACGGGGATCATCCTGGAGTTTATCTGGTATCAAAGCGCGGTATTGGTTCCGCTGGCTTTGCCGTTATCAATTTTACTTTCTTCGATCATGACATTTGGAAACCTGGGTGAAAGTTTTGAATTGGTAGCCATCAAATCCGCGGGCATTTCCCTGCTGCGTTTTATGCGGCCTTTGCTATTATTTACCCTGGCCATTTGTGGAGTGGCTTTTCTTTTTTCTAATTATATAATACCAGTCGCCAATCTCCGTTCACGCACTCTTCTGGCCGATATCGTATATGCAAAACCCGCTTTTGATATCAAGGAAGGCGTTTTTTATGACAGGATCAATGGCTTTGCGATGAAGATCGGGAGAAAGGAGAACGACAGCCTGATCAAAGACATCATCATTTTCGAACAAGGAAATCCCCTGCAGGATAATTTCCTGATAGCTAAATCCGGGATCATGAGCGTGTCACCCGATAAACGATTCCTTGAATTCAATTTGAAGGATGGATGGCGTTACCAGGAAAGAGGTAATCTCAATGTAACTGGCAGCGAGTATATCAGGGTAGGGTTTAAAGAGTATAAAAAGCAATTTGATCTAAGTTCATTCCAATTCAATCGCACTCCCGATAGTATCAATAAGAACCAGGACAAGATGCTCAGCATGCGACAACTGGACCAGGTGATCGATTCTATAAAAAGGGAAAACGAAAAAGCCAATAAGCTCACCGAACATGATATCTACCAGGTCCTGACATTTCCCAATTACCTGGATTCATCCTGGACGGGACGCGGCGATTCGGTAAGAAATTTAACCAGTTCAGCAGATCTGTTCCCTGATTACGTGGAAGCGGATCTGCACCTGCGGACACAAGGCGTGGTAGCTTCGCTTCGTGTAGGTATTGAATCTTTTGAGATCACCAGGACCGAACGGGCCAAAAATCTCGGGCGGTTTCAAATCGAATGGAACAGGAAAATCGCTCTGTCCCTGGCCTGCCTGGTGCTATTCCTGATCGGTGCGCCATTAGGCTCTATCATACGCAAGGGTGGATTAGGAACTCCGCTGGTCTTTGCGATCATATTTTTCATGCTTTTTTATTTTACTACAACTGCGGGAGAAAAACTTGCCAAAGCCCGTACCCTGACCCCATTTGAGGGGATGTTCCTTTCTACTTTTATACTTTTACCGATCGGGATCTTCCTGATCGTAAAAGCCATGAATGACTCGCAGCTATTCCAGAAAGAATTTTACAGGCGATTGGTAAAATTCTTCCGGTTTTCAAAAGCTGATTCTTGAAGATGCCGGGATATGCGGTTCGGTACATGATGATGTATTATGGTCCTGCATCTGCATCGCGCATCTCAGCCTGCCCTGAGCGCTGAGCTTGCCAGCCCGACCTACAAGACTTTGGCAGGCGGACCGGAGAGTCGCAGGGAATCCCGCGTTATTTTTTCCTACATTCGATATGTAATTTTTTCAGTGAGACATAATTCAATATTTATACTCGCAACATTTATCGTGGCTTGTAATTCAGCAGAAAAAAAACAGGAAAGAAGTGAGGCCTACATAGATACAACTTCAGTTGTCTCCCAGCCATCATTTACAAACATTGAAGCAGGGAAAATTGATTCTGCGCACATGCCCACAAATATTAACTACAAGGGTAAATTTTTCGAAGCTTGGAAATGGAATGACAGGAACGGGGAGAATATCCTGGTGACTTCATTGATTGAACCTGCAAGTGATGCAGAACCGAATGAATCAGGAGAGGTGCTGGTTTCGGCCGAACTGTATGCAGTTCATTATTTAAAAAACAACAAAGGCCATAAGAGTTTATGGAAAATCACTGATCAGGTGAAGGACTGCGGTTTTGATCTGACTGTAGCATTCATAAAAGGATCCATTACTGTCACGGACCTGGATAAAGATGATACAGCAGAAACCTGGATACAATATAAAACCACCTGTCGAAGCGACGTATCCCCGGCATATATGAAACTGATCATGCATGAAGGAGTCAAAAAATATAGTCTTAGGGGAAATATGTGGATCAGGACAAGCGAGCAGGATAATTTCACTGTGACTGAACAGACGGGGAACCTGGAAAAGCTGCCAAAGAAAAAAGACGAATTTGAACAACTGACGCAAAGTTTCGGGAGATATGAAAATGAAAAAGATTTCTTGGGCGCTCCCCCCGTTTTTTTAGACTATGCCAGGAAACAATGGATGAAATTCGTTATTGAAAGTTTTGAATAGCTAATTGATCAATACTGCCAAACAGAATCTTCGGCTCCAGCATTGGGTCGCCCTTGTCTCGGTTATTCTTCTTGTCATAAAAACCCTGGCATACCTGTACACGCATTCCGTGGCCATACTGACCGATGCATTGGAAAGCATTGTAAACGTCGTAGCAGGGTTTATCGGTCTGTATAGCCTATATATTGCAGCCAAACCCCGGGATGAGGATCATCCTTATGGTCATGGGAAAGTGGAATTTATTTCTGCTGGTATCGAAGGCACAATGATCGCCGGTGCAGGCCTGATCATCTTTTACAAGGCGATCGTTCACCTTGTTTATCCCGTTCCGCTTCGCAGTCTCGATCTCGGGATCTGGCTAATAACTGCTGCTGCCCTTGTGAATTTTGTAATAGGCTTTATTTGTGTCAGGACAGGTACAAAAAATAACTCCCCGGCACTTATCGCAAGTGGTAAACATTTACAAACCGATACCTATTCAACAATCGGCATTTTGCTGGGCTTATTGCTTATATTTTTCACTGATCGGGTATGGATCGATAGTGTCGTGGCCCTGTTGTTTGGCTCGTTTATTATTGTGACAGGTTATAAGATACTTCGCCGTTCTGTTGCCGGTATCATGGATGAGCGTGATAAACGATTACTCGATCGCATGGTCGGGTTATTGAATTCCAGGCGTCAAAAAAATTGGGTCGACCTGCATAACCTGCGCGTGATCAAATACGGGAGTGTATTGCATGTAGATTGCCACCTGACTGTTCCATGGTATTTTAATATACTTGAGGCACATGCAGAGATCGACCAGCTGGCCCGCCTGATAAGAAAGGAATTCGGGGAATCGCTTGAACTATTTGTGCACACTGATGGTTGTTTATACACCCAATGTCCCATTTGTTTCAAGGATGATTGCCCTGTAAGGCAACATGTATTCCAGGACAGAATTACCTGGAGTCTGGAGAATGTGTCCAGCAATAAAAAACACGGAACTTAAAATAACCAGTATGCGAACCATCACTAAATGGATCAAAGGCGAAGAATTTGAAAGTCATCAGCAGCATAATCATCTAAAGCTCGATGGCAAAAGAGAGAGGGGAATCAGCCCCAAAGCGGTTCTCCTTTCAGGACTTGCCGCCTGCGCGGGGATCGATGTGGTAGAGATCCTCCAAAAGATGCGGGTACATTTCGATTCGCTTGAGATCGATACAGAAGCAACAATGACGGAGGGAATACCCAAAATTTTCAGCCATATTGAAGTGGTCTTCAAAATCAAGACAAATAAAATCAACCGGAACAAGGTTACCAAAGCTATCGAGCTTTCCCTGGAGAAATATTGCGGCGTGGCTACTATGTTAAGAAAGAATTCTCCCATTTCCTATACGTTGGTGATTGAAGAATAATACATCGCGGTTACCTGAACATTTCAAGTTGATCTGTCTGGAATTTGGGTATTTGTTATTTACTATCTTAGCTGTCCTTAAAACTATTACTATGGCACTCCGTTTAGGGGACGTAGCTCCCAACTTTAAAGCAACCACCACCGAAGGCGAAATTGATCTGTATGATTATTTGGGAAATGGCTGGGGAATTCTATTTTCACATCCAGCAGATTACACGCCTGTATGTACAACTGAACTGGGTAAAACAGCTTTACTCAAGGATGAATTCGCCAGGAGGAATACGAAAGTATTGGCTGTTAGCGTCGATCCTATGAATAAACACCTGGGCTGGAGAAGCGATATCAATGAAACGCAAAACTGTACAGTTGATTTTCCCATCATCGCCGATGAGAACCGGGAAGTGTCTACGCTCTATGACATGATCCATCCCAATGTTTCGGAAACAGTTACGGTACGTTCGTTGTTCATTGTAGGGCCGGACAGAAAGATCAAGTTGATGATCACTTACCCGCAAACAACGGGGAGAAATTTCCATGAAGTGATAAGAGTGTTGGATTCTCTCCAGTTGACCGCGGGGTATAGTGTGGCAACCCCTGCAGATTGGAAACATGGGGAAGATGTGATCGTTGCTTTATCCGTTTCTACCGAAGATGCCCATAAGAAGTTCCAGAAAGGGGTAAAGATCGTGAAGCCATACCTGCGCTACACACCTCAACCCAATCTTTGATCGGTAAATTATTCTTCAAAAGGTGGTCTCACAGGCTGCCTTTTTTGTTTTTGCTTAGTTGCTGTAATACTGCTTTTAGATCCTTGGGTAACAAGGCTTCGAAAGTTCTTAACTGTCCACCCGGCCATGTTAAAGCTAAAGAAAAAGCATGTAAAGCCAGTCGGCTCAATAGCGGTTTTTCTTCCATTTCATTCCGGGAAAGATTGTATTTTGACTTTAATGAAGAAACAAATATCCCTTGGCCATCCCCGTAAACAGGATCACAGGCGATTGGATGACCAATATGTTTCATGTGCACCCGTATCTGGTGTGTTCTCCCGGTATATATCCTGAATTTCATCCAGGAAAATTTTCCAAAATCATTCATCACTTCATAATCAGTGATTGCGTCTTTTCCTTTCCGATGAACAATCATTGTCCCCTTTTTGACGGGGTGCTCTGCAATGGCTGCATCAAGGGTGCCTTTTTTGTCCAGCAAGGAACCAAGCACCAATCCCTGGTAGATTTTCCCTGCTTCCCGCTTCTCAAATTGATTGGAAATAAATTTATGCGCCTGTTCATTTTTTGCAAAAAGTATCAAGCCACTTGTATCCCGGTCGAGGCGGTGTACCACGAAAATATCGGGATATTTCTGCCGCAGTATTTTTTTCAGTGAGATATCTTTTCCTTCCCGATCCGGAATGGACAATAAGCCGGCTGGTTTATTCAGCACTACGATATCATCATCTTCATAAATTATCAGATCCTTGATGTTCATCCACCTGCGCTAAATAGTGTTAATTTTTACCTTTACTGAAGTACTTCAGATCGCGGACTTCCTTCTCGCTTAGAAATCTCCATTTCCCCCGGTCAACATTTTTTTTTGTAAGGCCCGCGAAGCTAACTCGATCAAGTTGTTTGACATCGTAGCCCAGCGATTCAAAAATGCGGCGAACTATCCGGTTTCTTCCGCTATGTAATTCGATCCCTAATTGCGACCTGTCCTTATTATCCGTGTAAGCGAGCGCGTCGGCTTTTGCAATACCATCCTCCAGTCTCACTCCCTGGAGTATCTGGTCGAAGTCCTTTTTCTGTAGCGGCTTGTCAAGGGTTACCGCGTATATTTTTTTTATTTCGTGGCTGGGATGGGTGAGTTGTTGAGCCAGTTCACCATCATTGGTAAGGAGTAATACTCCGGAAGTATTCCGATCCAATCTTCCAACAGGAAAAACTCGTTCATTCGTTGCCCGGCTAATAAGATCCAATACGGTTTTTCGTTGTTCCGGATCATCGGTAGTAGTCAGATAATCTTTTGGCTTATTCAACAGAATATAGATTTGTTCTTTTACGGGAAAGATCCTTTTTCCATTCAATTTAACTTCATCTTTCACCGATACTTTATGCCCGGGTTCGGTTACCACGATCCCATTTACTCTTACAACACCTTTTTTAACCAATTCCGCTGCTTCCCTTCGTGCGCAAACACCAGCATGAGCAATGTATTTGTTTAAAGGCATGATTGCCGAGGCCTGGGGTCGGATGCCTGTAGTAGGATGTCGCACGTCGGAATTCTGACCTCTGACTTCTGACTTCTGACTTCTCTTTTTCTCAAAAAACTCCTCCCTCTCTTTTTTCCATTGCTTTTTCTCCTGACGGAAAGCCTCTTTCCGGGCTGCATTGCTTTTACGGGTAAACTTGTCGAATTGGGAAGATTTTCTTTTTTGCATGATTAATTGCTGTTTTACAACAGGGGGGTAAAGGTAGTAAATCCCAACGCTTCGTCTTAGGCATGATGAATAGTCAATTGGCAATAGGCAATGGGCAAAGGACGCTAACCTTTATTTCCGATCGCGCGATTTATTGGTTGCGAGTCCGTCCCGATAGGCCTGAGGAAAAGTGAAGGATCGGATTATCGGGACGAAGCAAAAAAATCCCATCTTTCAAAAGATGGGATCGTTCTTCTTTCAGTATGCAGAAGGAAATTAGATAGTTTCTTTTTCTCTTTTGACCTTGTTGCCCTTCTCGTGATCTTTCCTTCCTTCTTTCATCTTTTCCAGTTGTTCCTTGGTAAAAATGGATTTCATGTTTTCCTTGTTTGCTTTCATCAATTCTTTGATTTGTTCTCTTTTTGCAGCATCATCCAATGATTTATCTTCCCGGATTAACTTCATTTTCTGTTCCATGGCAGTACGATGCTGTTTTAGCTGGTTAACCTGAACTTCGCTCAGACCTAATTCGGTCTTCATTTTTTCCAATCTCATCCTGTCGTGCTTTTCGTGCATACCCTTACCTGCTGATCTCATTTTTTCCATCTGGGCCTTTTGATCAGCGGTCAACAGGTTTTGGATCTTAGCCTTATGTGAGGAAGCCAGGGCCTGGCGCTTGCTTTTCCATTCAGTCACGGTCATTGTGCCTTCACTTTTCTTCAGTGCCTCCATTTGCTTCCTGAAATCCTCGTTAAGCGCTTTCAGCTGTGTTTTTTGTTCTGTAGAGAAATTGAGTTTCTCCATCATCATTCCTTTGTGATGTTTCATTTTGTCATGCCTGTCTTTTCCGGGTTCCTGTGCCTGTGCAACAGCGAATAGAGAAAGAAGTATGGCAGAAAAAATAAGTTTCTTCATGTTTTAAAGTTTTGAGTTAGACGCAGAGACATTATTCGAACTTGCTGGTATGAGATGTTAACAAAAACGACATTGAGACTTCTTAATGAGGCATATGTTTAATTTAACTAGGAAAAATTTCGTAGATTTTCTAAACTTATTTATTAAACAAAATTCCTTTTCGGTAAACGATTAAACTCAGGCCTCCTTGAAGAGGGTAACACGGTTTCCATCTCTTAAGGGCTGGGAAACCCCTAAGGTTTCTCCCTGTCAGTTTCCAAGACGTTTCTTATTTTACATTCTCATTATGATTCAGGTAACTATAATTGAGGATAACAAAACATACCAGCAAACCCTCCAGAACTTGCTGGCAGATACGGATTTCCAGGTAACAGGCATCTACTCCTCCGCCGAAGAAGTATTGGGCAAGGCAGACAAACTGAGAGGCATAATCATTATCGATATCCAGCTTCCGGGCATGAACGGGGACAAACTTGTTCGTTATATCACAGAAAGGAATTCCCAGGTACAATGCATCATTTGCAGCTTGTATGACGATGATGAGTTTATTTTCTCTGCTTTAAAGAACGGTGCATTAGGTTATTTGTTAAAGGACAGCACAGGTGACCAGATCATTGGCGCACTCAGAGAATTGCAGCATGGAGGCTCGCCAATGAGCCCATTTATTGCTCGCCGGGTCATACAGAGTTTTCGAGAAACCCGGCAAGATGTGACTGAAGTGCTCACGCACCGGGAAAAAGAAGTGCTGGATTACATTGCGCGCGGGTTGATCTATAAACAGATCGCGGATGAATTATCCCTGAGTTACGAGACCGTTAAGCAGCATATTAAGAAGATCTATCAGAAATTGCATGTTGAGAACAAAGTACAGGCTTTAAATAAGTTGAGGGGTCGTGAATCGTGATCTACTAAAGTTCTAACTTTTTTACTTCACATTTCACTTCCTCATTTCTAATTTCTCATTCCTTATTTCTAATTTTTATTGGCTAACTGTCCACATGCCGCGTCAATATCTTTCCCGCGACTTTTCCGTAATCGTGCATTTACGCGGTTTTTCTCCAGGTATTTCATGAATGCTTCCGTTTTCGCCTCATCCGGTTTTTCAAATTTGGCAAAGTCGATCGGGTTGTATTCGATGATATTGACCAGGTGGACCGGTACCTGGCGATAAAGTTTGATCAATTCATCTGCATCTTTCAGGGAATCGTTGAAATCCTTGAATAAAATATATTCAAATGTGATCTCGTTGTGCGTTTGCTTATAGAAATAATTCAGAGCATCAACCAGTGAACGGATATTGTTAGTATCATTGATGGGCATGATCTCGTGTCGTTTTTGATCATTTGCGGCGTGCAGCGATAACGCCAGCTTGAATTTTACCTTATCATCGCCCAACTGCCTGATCTGCTTGCTAACACCAGCTGTGGAAACGGTGATCCTCCTGGGGCTCATAGCCATTCCATCGGTTGAAGTGATTCGCTCGATAGATTTTAAAACATTTTTGTAATTCAGCAAGGGTTCGCCCATACCCATGAATACGATGTTCGTCAGTTTTTTCCCATAGGTTGCCATGCATTGTTTATTGATGATCGCTACCTGGTCATAGATCTCGTCGAATTCTAGATTTCTTTTTCTTTCTAAGTAGCCGGTAGCACAAAAGCGACAACTCAGGGAGCAACCGATCTGTGAAGAGACGCAGGCTGTATACCTTGAATTAGTGGGAATAAGAACACCTTCCACCAGATGTCCATCCCAGGTCCTGAAACGCGTCTTAATCGTACCATCCATTGAATTTTGAACTGTATCAATGGCAAGCCCAGGCAGCGTAAAATCTTCTCCAAGTTTTTGGCGAAATTCTTTGGAAAGGTTGGTCATCTCAGAAAAACGCTGCACCGGTTTTAACCAGATCCATTCAAAAAGTTGTCTGGCCCTGAACTTTTTTTCACCGATAGACTCTACGTATTGTTCGAGATCTTTCAAACTGAGATGACGAATGTTCTTATGTGCCGTTTTCAGCATGTTGCAAAGTTACTTTTCGTGCTGGTATGCTGGGAATATTTATAGTTAACTTGCGTGCCTTTAGTATGTTTTTATGAGAAATGCATTTATTATAGATGCCATACGTACTCCGATCGGGAAATATGGAGGTGTGCTTTCTTCCGTTCGTCCCGATGACCTGTTGGCTCATGTGATCAGGGAATTAATAAAAAGGAATAGTTCAATTAATGTAAATGAAATCGAAGATGTGATCGCCGGGGATGCGAACCAGGCAGGAGAGGATAACCGTAATGTGGCAAGAATGGCAGCCCTCCTGGCCGGGTTACCGGTCACCGTAGCAGGCAATACTGTCAATCGTTTATGCGCATCCGGCCTGCAAGCGATCATGGACGCAGCGCGACAGGTGATGTGCGGGGATGCAGAACTGATCATTGCCTGTGGAGTTGAAAGCATGACCCGGGCACCCTTTGTGATGTCAAAATCCAACACTCCGTTTCAACGACACGCGGAGATCTTTGATTCGACCCTGGGCTGGCGGTTCAAAAACAATAAGCTGGGGGAATTGTATCATCCGTATAGCATGGGAGAAACTGCAGAGAATGTCGCCCGGCAATGGAAGATCAGCAGGGAAGAGCAAGATGTCTTTGCCTTATCCTCGCAACGAAAATATTTTGAGGCGAAGACTGCGGGCAAATGGAATGATGAGATGGTTGCCATCACTACAGAAAATCAAAAAGGGGAGCAGGTGCTTGTGGAAGGAGACGAACATCCTCGTCAAATTACCCTGGAAAAATTAGCATCATTAAAACCCGCATTCGCAAAAGACGGCACCGTGACAGCCGGAAATTCCTCGGGAATCAATGATGGATCAGCGGCCATGCTGATCGCCAGCGAAGATGCCGTGAAGAAATATGGACTTCAACCCATGTCCAGGATCGTTTCAATGGCGGTGGCTGGAGTAGATCCCTCGATCATGGGAATGGGACCGGTGCCGGCGACTCAAAAAGCGTTACAACGCGCGGGGCTAAAAACAGAGGATATTGGTCTTATTGAGTTGAATGAAGCCTTTGCTTCCCAATCGATCGCCTGTATCCGCGACCTGACACTGGATATTAATAAAGTGAATGTAAATGGAGGGGCTATTGCGATCGGTCATCCCCTCGGCTGCAGTGGGGTGAGGATATCTACCACTTTGTTGCATGAAATGAAGCGAAGCAGTATAAAATATGGCTTAGCCACCATGTGCGTGGGGGTAGGGCAGGGCGCTGCAGCGATCTTCGAAAAGGCCTGATTAACTATAATACTTTGTGCAAATTTTGTTTAGCCTGGTGTATGGTGTTGCAAACCGGTTTGCCCGGGCAACCTTCTTTTGCCGCCCATTTGTTGAACTCCTGGATCAATTCCGTTGGAGTAAGATCATCGCCATTGCCCAGCAAATAGTTTTTTAATTTATCGCTGATGGTTTTGCTTTTTGCTGCTTCTTCAAACAATTTTGTTACCTCGGGACAGGTCATGTCACCCAACGTTTTTTTCATATTGCTGATATCGCTGACGGGGTTTTTGGGACAGTTATTCGCATTATTTGCAGGCCATTCTTTCAGGTATTGCCAGCAGGGCAGGGAACTGAAAGTGATCATGTCTTTTATTAAATGACCCGGAAAACTCAGGGCTGTATTTAATCCCATTCCTTTTGTGCCACAACCCTGCGGTGAGGTTTTATCAGGAGAACCGGCCGCAATACCGGAGGTGATCAGATTCCCTTTGGCATCATAAGTACATTGCTGCCCGGGTTTTCCCACTTTATCAGGCGTCCAGCGAACTTCATTCACCGCACCATAATGATAAGTTTGATTAGCCGGCCCACAATCGCTCCATCCACTGCCTTTTCTTTTTGCAGAATCCTGGGCTTCCTTGTAAGTGCAGGGACAGGGAGGCAAATCTTCGTACCAGGGTTTGTCTTTGGGCGGCTTTGATTGTCCAATACGTTGAGCCGAACGGTTGGCGGGGGTAGCCACGCCATCGGAGAGATCGAGCGTACCAGGATCGAGATTGTACAATTTCTCGCCGCTGTAAGTTGATTGCATGGATTGGGCAGGTCCGCTTTGTGCAGCCGACTGATTAACTATCACCCACCAGTCATGCCCGGGATTCAGGTTTTCAAAAGCCTGCTTATTGGCAGTTGTTGTGATATTTTTATAAACTGTATAATTGTAGGACTCGTTCAGCAAATATTTTATCAATGAAAGGCTCCCCGCATCCAGATGATACCCGGAATAATTATTGAAAAAACTGATCGCGTTATAAAGATTGAACAGATAAGCCTGGTCATTTTGCTGAAGCCTGACCGTAAGAAACTTATTTTCCGTATTCAGTAATTTAGTGAATTGCGACATTGTTTGATTGTCGTTCCTGCCCGAAAATGAAAAATCTTTTTTTACATGGTCCAGCGGTTTTACTCCCTGCAGCTTAACTGATTTATGGATGCCAGGCAGCGAAAATTTTACTTCACTGACTGCAGAAGATAATAAGCCACCGATTGACGCAGCTTGTTCATAATTAAATTCCAACAATTTTTTATTCAGATGACTCACGGAAATTATGCGGCCACTTGCATCGGTTTCCGCTGAAACGGCCATCGGTACATATACATCCACAGTTGTACTGGAGTAGCCTTGTGGCGTCATCCGGATAAAATACCCATTGGGATGATAAGACCAGCGGGCTTTGCTTACGTCCCTGATCAGATGCGAAGGCGGTGCCATGCCGGCCAATACAGCCATATTTTCAAACTGTTCATAGGTTGCATCAGCCTTGCTGTACATGTTCCGCAGATTTCTTTCGGCCTGAAACACCATATATACCTCAGGCGGGATCTCATTTTTTAACTTCTCCATCCCGGTCTCGAGCGCTTTGTCTTTTAGAGAATTCGCTGAAAGTTTTATAATATCTTCTTTGTCCAGCAGCCTGGCGAGAGTAAGATGATATTTGGGTTGCATTTTATCAATGTCGGTCCTGGCGATAATGGCCCAGATCAGGCATTGCACATCCTGTTGGGGTATTTCCTGCGCTTTGCTTTGCCAATTGACCAGTAATTTTTTTATCAGTTCAGACTTGGGTCCCAACAAGGAAGCGTATAGATGACCATCTCCGCGATGGGGACCATACGTACCTGCTTTCAGGCAAAAGCTTTTATTCCTCGCGGAGTACAATCCTTCCGTTACCAGGTAATCCCCTTTTTCATTTTGGGGAAGCGTGGATAAATGCATAAATGCAAGCTCATCGGGATCAAAATCACCCAGCAGCATCACTTCCCATTTAGCATCATCGAAGCTGGTACTGATGGGGGCATTGCTGAAATATTTTTCGATCAGTTTTGTTGGTGATTTATCAAGCAGTTTGCCTCCCTTTTTCAAAAAATCATCCAGTTGGGAATGGCAAATAGGGGAATATTGAAAAAAAACGGTGATAAACACACTAAAGATCCTGAACAGCTTCATAAAAAAATAGTTTGTTTTAAAGAAATGCGTTTCAAAACGGAGGAGTAGGATTGCCGGGGCGTAATTAAGTTAATGTTTTTTCGCGATATATGCGGGGTTTGCAAAAAATGGGCATCCATTACAAAAAATTGAAATGACTTTGACTGAAATTGTGAACGTTTATTTTTTTGGTTTGTGCTGAAGTATACGTTACCCGAGTGATCCGCTTGTTAAAAATCAAAACTGATCAATTCCTTCATCAGCAACGTAGATTGTTTGCCTGTACGAAGATCTTTCAGGTTGCAGGATTTTTCTTTCAATTCTTTCTCGCCAATGATCGCTGCGTACGGGATTTTCTTTTTTTCTGCGTATTTGAATTGTTTGTCGAATTTGGCGGATTCATGGTATAACTCACAGCGTATGTCTTTTGCTCTCAATTTTTGCATCAGCTCGAGCGCTTTTTTACTTTCCGCTTCGCCCATATTGAAAAAGAGTACTTGTGTGCCTGCCTGCACGGTTTTAGGGAAAAGGTCCAGTTCTTCCATTACGTCATAGATCCTGTCAACACCAAACGAAATTCCGACACCGGGAATGTCAGGTACGCCGAAAAGACCCGTAAGGTCATCATATCGGCCCCCTCCTCCAATGGAGCCCAACTTGACAGTAGACGGAGGTTTCACTTCGAAGATCACGCCCGTATAATAATTAAGTCCCCTGGCCAGTGTCAGATCAATACTCAGTCCGCATTGGAAAGATTCTTTGGGAGAAACATGAGCAAGCAGGTATTCCAGTTCTTCAATCCCCTTCAAAGAAGAAGCAGAGTCTGGCATCAACTCTTTCAGGGTTTGTAATTTCTTTTCATTACTCCCGGAGATCCCCAGATAATTTCTTACAAGTTTGAGCTGATCTTCCTCCAACCCTCTTTCTTTTAATTCCGCGAGCACTTTATCCCCCCCGGTCTTGTCCAATTTATCAATGGAGATAGCAATACTATTCATAAGGTGTGCACCTCCGCAGGCTTCAGCCAGCCCGGTCAGGATTTTCCGGTGATTTATTCTCAATTCATAATCGCGAATACCCAGCTTCGTGAACACATCATGGTAGATATTGGCCAGTTCCACTTCATTCAGCAATGAGTCACTGCCTACCACATCAGCATCACACTGGTAAAACTCGCGGTACCGGCCTTTTTGGGGGCGATCCGCTCTCCATACCGGTTGTATTTGATAGCGTTTAAATGGAAATGTTAACTGGTGATGGTTCATGGCCACGTAGCGCGCGAAAGGAATGGTGAGATCATATTTCAGGGCACGCTCGGTGATCCCTTTAACAGGGGTTCCTTTTAGCAGTTTTTCAAAGTCCTCTTTTACCTGTTTTTCTTTACCGGGACTGTCCAGGCCGTTGTTTAGAATTTTGAACATCAGTTTATCTCCTTCCTCTCCATATTTGCCGAGCAGGGTGTCCAGGTTCTCCATAGCCGGCGTTTCTAAAGGTTGAAATCCATATAACTCAAAAACATGTTCAATGATATCGAGAATAAAATTCCGTTTGCGAACTACATCCGGTCCAAAGTCCCTGGTGCCTTGCGGGAGAGTTGGTTTCATTGAATCAAAAATAAGTTCTTTTGTTTCCAGTTTACAGTTTGTGGTTTCCGGTTGGTATCAAAAAGGACTGATTCTTCATTCTATCCGGAAACTGGAAACGATAAACCGGAAACATCTTTTTTAATGATCGCATCACAGGCTGCCTCGATCAATTTGTAAGCATCATGATAACCTGGTTCAGGTCCGTACCAGGGATCGGGCACATCCATATTCCGGCCCGGGTGTAATTCATTCATCAGCAGCTCGACTTTTGATGGATCAAATTTTTTCCCCGCTATATGCCGTATTTCGGTAAGCACATCGCGGGAGAGCGCATAGATCTTGTCATAATTATCAAGATCCGCGGCGGTGAATTTTCTCGCGCGCTGGCGGCTGATGTCCAACCCATAGCATTTTGCCACTTTCTGTGAAAGATGATGAGGGGGTTCACCAACATGATAACTTTCCGTGCCTGCGCTTTCAACCGTCCAGTTCAGCCCGGCTTTATGTGCTTTATCCTGTAGGATCCCTTCAGCCAGTGGGCTTCGGCATATATTTCCCAGGCAAACCATTAAGATTCTCATGGGATCAAATTTATGCAGAAACAGCGTTGGGCTCATAGGAGCTGTTTAGAGTTTAGGTTTTAGAGTTTAGTTTTTACTTAAACGAGGTTGTTTCTCAACCGGTCCTAAACCCTCAACTCTAGACTATCATTATGGATTCTCCACAATAACGCATCTCACGTTTAAAACACACCGATGACCAACAACGAAATTTTACGGGCCGATCTCCTCGACATCATTTTTGACAAAAGGAATAAGGATTATGGCGCCTATACTTTAAGAAGAAATTATCCCCAGCGTTTATTGTATGCACTTGCTGGTACTACGACTATGATCCTAGGCATTATCATATTGATTTCATTTAAAAAAGAAACTGCGACGGTAATTCCGATAGATAAAGCTGATCGAGGTCACAGGCTTATCATAATAGAATTACCAAGGATCGAGCAACCCGTTGATCACCGGCAAAACGTTCCTAAAAAACCGGTCGAGAAAGTGGCGACGGTCAGGCACACCAGTCAGGTGAAAATAACCCCTGATAGATTGGTTAAGAACATTGTTCCCTCTGTTAATGAATTCCGGGATAAACAGATTGGAACTGAAACCAGTGATGGAGTTCCTAAAACCGAAATAGTAAAACTCATGGAACCGCCCGTAAATAACAATGGCGAAGGTGAAAAGAAAATAATTCCGACTGAGTTTATCCCAAGGGAAAGACAACCTGAATTCCCCGGCGGTATGGCCGCCATGATGCGATTCCTGAAGAAACACCTTGAAACACCTGAAGAACTTGAAGCGGGTGATCACAAGACAGTTCAAATAAGGTTCAGGATAGAAACCGATGGAACGGTGGCTGGCTTTGAGATCATTCAAAGCGCTGGAAAAGCGTTCGACGAAGAAGTGATCCGGGTTTGTAAGAAAATGCCCAAATGGACTCCAGGATTTCAAAATGGTGTGAACGTGCCAATCTATTACCAGCTTCCAGTAACATTCATAAGTTTTCAGGAAGAATAGCATGGATTCAAATATTAATATTCAATCTTCAATATTCAGTAATTTGCCTTTCCCTGAAATTTCAGCATGGCAACTAATTACGAAGAAAGAAGAAGAAAAACCAGCAGCACGTTTCGCTCAGTGTATGATTATGTGATGGGTGTGCTTTGGCTGGGCCTGGGCATCGTTTTTATCTGGCACCGGCAATTGGGATTCGAGGTAGATTTTGATCCTACGCTCAAAAAGATCTTTGGCATTGCTGCGATCTTATATGGCGCATTCCGGATCTACAGGGGATATAAGAAAAAATGAGACGATGAAACTTAGCTCCTGCGGTTGGATATTATTCGCAATAATTACCGGTTGCCAATCCTACAAAAAACAGAAGGAAAAATTACCCGACACGCCAGAAAGAGGCAGTATCAGCGTAAGCGCGGATGAATCATTTCAGCCGATCGTTGACCAATTGGCAAAAGTGTACATGTCAAACCATCCCGGTACCCGGATCAACGTTTATTATAAACCGGAGGCGGAGTGTTTCAGGGATTTTTTTGTAGACAGCATTCGCATGGTGATAACAACAAGGAAGCACAGCCAGGATGAAAGGAACTTTATGATCGACTCCATGCGAATTTCACCAGAAAGCATGATCGTGGCACGTGACGCCATTGCTGTAATTGTTAACCCGGGCGAGGAAATAGCTGATCTTACGATGGAGAACATTAAGGATATCTTAAAAGGACGATTTAATAAAAATTTAATCCCTGTTTTCGACGGCGTGAAGGCTACCAGTACCGTCAGATATATGATCGATTCTGTGCTGAAGGACGAACCAATGACTCCACAAGCGGTTGCGGCACGCAGCAGCAAAGGGGTTGTAGATCATGTCTCGCAAAATACAGGCGTGATCGGCTTTATCGGTATCAGTTGGATCGGTAACCCCGAGGATACCGCGCAAATTAGTTTTTTGAAAAAGGTTAACATGCTGTCCATTCAAAGTACTGACTCAGTGGGATTTTTTGTTAAAGCAACACAACGAAACATTCACACTAAGCGGTACCCAATGGTACGGGATTTGGTCTATACCCTGAAGGAAAAGCACAATGGACTTGGACATGGGTTTGCAGATTTTATGAGTGGGGAGATCGGGCAATTGATTTTCAGGCGAGCCTATTTAGCACCAGCTTATCAAACTTTTGAAATACGACCGGTGCGTTTAAAAGAGTAAACAAAGTATTTATATTTACAATCCTTAATATGAGAAGTAAAATGAAGAAAACCGCAATCAGCTTTTTATTGCCTGTCTTATTTATTACAGGCATAAAGGCACAATCCATACAGGAAGGCATGAATCACCTGTATGCAGACAGGTTTAAATCTGCTGAATCAGTATTCCAGAAACTCCTGGCTGCAAATCCAAATAATATGGAAGCGATCTATTGGCTAGGTCAGACCTATTTTGACCAGGATAATAATTCGGCGGCAAGGCAGCTTTATGAAAAAGCACTGCAGACAAACAATAATCCTCCTTTGATCATTGCAGGTATCGGTCATGCCAACCTGCTGGAAAATAAACACAATGAGGCCCGGGCGAAATTCGACCAGGCGATCACGGCAAGCCGTGGCAGGAAAGGGGACGACCCTGTAGTATTGACTGCTATTGGACGCGCTATCGTGGATGCCAAAAATGCAGATTACAAGTGGGCTGTGAAACTCCTGGAGGACGCTGCATCAAAAGATCCAAAGAATACAGAAACTCTGTTGCAGTTGGGTAATGCTTACCGGAAGGCAGGCGAAGGATCTGGTGGTGGGCCTGCGTTTACCACATATAATAAAGCGCTTGAAGTAAACCCTGCATTTGCTGTAGCTTCTGTAAGACTGGCAAAGATTTTCGAATCCCAGCGGAACTGGGACCTGGTGCTGAAGCACCTGAATGAAGCTGTCGCTCGTGATCCGAAATTCACGTTGGGTTATTATGAACTGTTTTGGTATTATTTCTCGCGTAAGAATTTCGACGAGGCAGAAAATCAACTGAAAAAATTCATCGACAGTAAATTACCCGAGAAAGATATTCAGGATGAATATTTATACGGTCAGCTATGTTATGTCAGGAAGGATTATGATTGCGCGATTCAAAAAGGAGAAGCCGTGTTAGCCCAGCTTGGTGACAAAACCAAACCAAGGATCTATAAACTTCTGGCGTATGCTTACCTGGATAAGGGTACTGATTATAATTCCGCGCTGAAGTATGCTAATTCATATTTCACTAAGGAAAAGCCTGAAGACCTGATATCACAAGACTACAAAATGAAGGCTGATATTCTGGCAAAGACAGGTGGTACGCCAGAGGAGGTGTATCATACTTATGTTTCTGGTGTAGCCCTGGATACTGTGCTGGCAGACAAAATTGAATTCTTAAAGCAAGGTGCTGAATTTTTCAAAACCCTGGGAGATAGCGTAAGCCGTAACCTGGAAGGTAACCTGCGTGTCGAGATCATGAAATTGAAAGCCAGCCCAAGTCAGCGTGATGTATTTGATGCAGGATTAGCCTATTACCAGGGAAAAAATTACCAGAAATCACTGGAATTGTTTACAACCTACAGCCAGAAATGGCCCGATGAACCATTTGGCTGGCAATGGATATTCAATAACAATCGGGCAATGGACAGCACGATGGAAAAAGGCCTTGCTGTGGAGCCAGCCATAAAATATCTAGCCATTCTTGAAAGGGATACAGTTGCGAACAAAAAGAGTATAATTAGTATTTCGGGTTATCTCGCACAGTATTATGCGAACATCGCCAAGGATAAGGACAAAGCCCTGGTTTACCTTGAAAAGATGCTTGCCATGGATCCTTCAAATGAAACTGTCAGGAAATATATCGAAGACATGAAAAAACCTTCGAAGCCAAAGTCGTCAACTAGTCAAAAGAGTAATAAAACCTCATCAACGAAAGTCACCAGCAAATCAAAAACAACAGTCAGGAACTGATAAATTAGGTTTTCTTCTTTTACTCGAAAGGTCCCTGCTTTAATAGTGGGGACCTTCTTTTTTAGATCGTGCCTTGGATTGCGTTAAATGCATATTGAATATCCGTCCCCGACAGCATTTAAATATTAATAATTGGGGGCAGTCGGGCAACAAGGAACAAGGATTTTTGAAGTTTGAAATGGTAAGCAAACAACTTCTTACTTCAAACTTCAAAAATCCTTGATCGATGTTCTAAAAGCTTGAAGCTTGGTGCTTTCGTCTTATTTTTGCGCCCGGAAGAACGAGGATGTTTTATTTCTTACAAACCAATTTAAGTGAAACTGCCGGGAGTTACCTGCCAGTCGTGATCCAGGTGGCATTTGCGGTGGGATTAGTGGCCCTGCTGATGATCGTGACACATTTGTTGGGACCAAAAAGGAAGACCGCGGATAAGCTCCAGACCTTTACCAGCGGAATAGAAAGTCACGGGGATGCCAGGCAACCGATGGCCATCAAGTATTTCCTGACCGCTATCCTGTTTGTGCTATTTGATGTGGAAGTTATTTTCTTTTATCCCTATGCAGTTAATTTCAAAGATCTTGGGTGGAATGGTTTTTGGGCTGTTATGATGTTTGTTGGCTTCTTCCTTTGTGGGTTTTATTATATAGTGAAAAAAGGGGCTTTGAAGTGGGAGGACTAGGGAATTACGAATTACGATTTAAGATTTACGAATTAAAACTGAAAGGGCGAATCGTAAATCGTAACTGAAATCTAAAATCGAAATGGCCAGACCTGTTGCATATAACCTGATCAAAAAACCGCTGGAACCTGACATCAGCATGGTAGAAATGCCGGAAGGGAGCATGGGGGAGGGTTTTTTCGCCACATCACTCAACAAAGTGATCGGCCTGGCCAGGAAAAATTCCATATGGCCACTACCTTTTGCCACTTCCTGTTGCGGAATTGAATTCATGGCGACGATGGGTTCTCATTACGATCTCGCCAGGTTTGGTTCTGAAAGGGTGGGATTTTCTCCACGGCAATGTGATCTCTTAATGGTAATGGGAACCATTGCCAAGAAGATGGGTCCCGTTGTAAAACAGGTCTACCTGCAGATGGCTGAACCGCGTTGGGTGGTGGCAGTAGGTGCTTGCGCTTGTAGTGGTGGAATCTTCGATACATATAGTGTTTTGCAGGGGATTGACCAGGTGGTCCCGGTGGATGTGTATGTACCGGGCTGTCCTCCAAGGCCCGAGGCGATCATTGATGGTATCATAAGGATCCAGGACCTGGTAGGAAAAGAAAGTTTGCGTAGAAGAAATAGTGAGCAATATAAAGCGCTTTTGGAAGGGTATGGAATTCAATAGATAGCCGCGAGCCATGAGGCGTGCGCTACGAGCAAAACTGTGTAAGCCTGAGTTTAATTGTAAAATGGAGCTCGAAGCTAGAAGCTCGAGGCTCGCAGCTAAATAAGAATGGCATTGACAAACGAATATATCAAAACAAGATTGCTGGAGAGATTCGGCGAACAGGTATCTGGTTTTACCGAATCATATGACATGCTCACTTTCGAAGCTCCAAAAGATCTGAATCTTAAAGTGCTGAATTTTCTATATGATGATGAGCAATTGAAATTCCGCTTTCTTACCACTCTTTGCGCTGTACATTACCCGGAAAACAAGGGACGCGAACTCGCCGTCGTTTATCACCTGCATAATATCGTTGATAACATCAGGATCCGTTTCAAAGTTTATACGGATATCGTGCAACCGGATATTTACACCGCAACCGGATTATTTTCTGCAGCCAATTGGCTGGAACGTGAGACTTATGATTTCTACGGGGTGAATTTTATCGGTCATCCAAACCTGAAACGGATATTGAACGTGGATGAGATGGATTATTTCCCGATGAGGAAAGAATACCCGTTGGAAGACCAGACCCGGATTGATAAGGATGATGAAATGTTTGGAAGAGGTGGAAAGTTAGGGTTTGGTACTGATACCACAGACCATGGAAAAGCAACTATTGCTGAAGCAGAAAAGCCGAGGGATGCCGGAGCCGATGTAATTTAAAGATCATGTTGTTTTATATAGATAAATCAAAAAATAGTTTACTCCCCGTTGGGGAGGTCGGGAGGAGCCATGGCTGAGCAGCATATTAAATTACCCGAAGGCAGTATTGAAAAAACAACCACGACCCTCAATCTCGGGCCCACTCACCCCGCGACCCATGGTGTATTTCAAAATATTCTGGAACTGGATGGAGAACGTATTGTTTCGGCAGAACAAACAATTGGGTACATACACCGGGCGTTTGAGAAGATAGCTGAACGAAGACCACTTTACCAGATCACTCCACTTACAGACAGGATGAATTATTGTTCATCCCCCATTAACAACATGGGCTGGCACCTTACCTGTGAAAAATTATTGAATATAAAAGTACCCAAGCGGGTTGATTACTTACGTGTGATCATCATGGAGCTCGCCCGGATCGGGGATCACCTGATCTGCAATTCAATTGTGGGAGTGGATGCTGGCGCTTATACGGGTTTTTTATATTTAATGCAATACCGCGAGCTGATCTACGAGATCTGGGAAGAGGTCTGCGGCTCGAGGCTCACGACGAATATTGGAAGGATCGGGGGATTTGAAAGAAACTTCAATGATATAGCTTTTCAAAAATTGGAAAAGTTTCTTAGAGAATACCCGAAAGTTTTAAAGGAATTTGAAAATCTCTTCCAGCGCAACCGCATCTTTATGGATCGGACGATGGGTACCGGTGCTATCAGTGCCGAAAGAGCCTTAAATTATGGATTCACGGGTCCTAACCTGCGCGCAGCCGGGGTGGATTACGATGTGAGAATACATACTCCTTATTCGAGTTACGAGGATTTTGACTTTACTATTCCGGTCGGAACAACTGGGGATAATTATGATCGCTGGCTGGTGCGAAGCCAGGAAATGTGGCAAAGCCTGAATATAATAGAACAGGCGTATAAAAAGGTCCAGGAATTCAAAGGAGCTGAAGCAGAAGTATATCATGCTGATGTGCCAGAATATTATCTTCCGGAAAAAGAAGATGTTTATACGAAGATGGAAGCCCTGATCTGGCATTTCAAGATCATCATGGGCGAGATCAATATGCCGGTGGGAGAAGTCTATCAAAGCGTGGAAGGAGGCAATGGTGAATTAGGATTTTACCTGATCAGCGATGGAGGACGTACGCCGTACCGTTTGCATTTCCGGAGACCCTGTTTTATCTATTACCAGGCTTTCGAGGAACTGGTAAAAGGAGGCATGTTGAGTGATGCGATCATCACGATGAGTAGTTTAAACCTGATAGCCGGGGAGATGGATAGTTGAAATAAAAAATAAGGAATAAGAAATAAGAAATGAGGAAGTGGTTTAGCAGTTACTCACGATTCACGACTCACGATTCACGACTCACGATTCACGAAAAAAATGGTAAAATTCTCAGACGATAAATTAAAAGAAATACAACGGATCATCTCTTTTTACCCCGAGGGTAAACAGCGAAGCGCCGTGATCCCGGTATTGCACCTGGCGCAGGAAGAATTTGGAGGCTGGTTGAGTGTCGAGTCTATGGATTACGTGGCTTCGTTGCTGAATATGATGCCTATTGAAGTGTATGAAGTGGCTACGTTCTATAGTATGTACAACCTGAAACCGGTGGGTCGCTATAAGTTCGAAGTTTGCCAGACAGGTCCCTGCATGTTGAATGGAAGCGATGATATTATTAAATATATAGGAGAAAAGCTTGGAATAACACCTGGTGAAACGACCGCGGATGGTATGTTCACACTGAAAACTGTTGAATGCCTGGGTGCTTGCGGTTACGCCCCAATGATGCAGCTGGGTAAGAGTTACCGCGAACATCTGACGAAAGAAAAAGTGGATGCCATCATAGAAGAATGCAGGAAACACCAGGCCCAAAATAACTGATATGAGAATTCTGTTGATCATGTTTATCTGCTGTTGCAGTATATCTGTTATGGGGCAAAGCAAAAAGACCTTGAAAAGCCTGAAAGGTTCAAGGTTATTGGTGAAAACGATCTTTGAAACAAAGGATAGCCTGGTGTTGGAATCTTTGTTTGCGCCGGACATGAAGCATCATAGCAAGGGAATGATCCAATCCAGGCAGGAAGCGATCAGGAGCCTTGCGGGCAATAGATCAAAATTTGTCCAGGCGGATATGATGGTTGGCGGATATGGCGTGACGCCTGCCAACGATTCAACCGTGGTAAAATATTTTTATAAGGGTCGGGAGCATAAAACAGATGGCAGCTCTTCGCCCTATACAGTGAACCTGGTGATGGTGTGGGTGAAGCAGAAAAAGGATATGAAACTGGTCAGGCTGGAAACCCTAAAGATCGATTGATGAAATGTGCTGTGATCATACTGTTGTTATTTATTGGTTTGTCTGCGTTTCCCCAATCCAGGGAAGAGAAACTGATCAATAGTTTGAAGGAATTTCACCGGGCACTTGTAAATAAGAATCCAGAGGTAATAGATCAATACACACACAAAAGACTAAGTTATGGACATAGCAATGGTTGGATAGAAACAAAATCAGAAATGATAAAGAACCTGGAGACAGGATTTATTAGTTATAGCAAGTTTAATGAAGACAGTATAACTGTAAACTTGAATGATAAATTAGCCAGTGTGCGGTTCATAGGAGATATAACTGCGACGTTGAATGGAAAGCAAACTGATTATCATTTAAAGGTGATGGAAGTTTGGGTGAGAAAGGGTGGGAAATGGAAGCTTTTTGCGAGGCAGGCTTTGAAGTGAATTGGCAATTGTCAATAGGCAATTGGCAAAGGTTGACATGTTGAAAAGTTGACAAGGATAAATAAAACAGGAAACCGGAAACGTTAAACCGGGAACTTTAATGGGAAGAAAGTTATTATTAGATAAGATCGGCATCGAAGGAATTCGTTATTACGATTCTTACCGTAAGAATGGGGGATATGCTTCAGTGGAAAAAGCTTTGAAGACCATGAGTCCGGAAAAGATCACCGAGGAAATAAAAGTGAGTGGATTGAGAGGAAGAGGTGGCGCGGGGTTTCCCACAGGATTGAAATGGAGTTTCCTGGCCAAACCGGAAGGAATACCACGTTATCTGGTGGTGAATGCAGATGAAAGCGAACCGGGCACATTCAAGGACAGGTATTTAATGGAATTTATACCTCACCTGCTTCTCGAAGGAATGATCGTATCCTCTTTTGCGATAGGGAGTAACAGGAGCTATATATATATACGTGGTGAGTTTGCCTGGATCGCGGATATCCTGGAGCAGGCTATCGCTGAAGCAAGGAATGATGGCTGGCTTGGGAAGAATATTTTAGGTAGTGGCTTCGACTGCGAGATCTATGTGCAAAAAGGAGCTGGCGCCTACATCTGTGGTGAGGAAACTGCGTTATTGGAATCCCTGGAAGGCAAACGGGGCAATCCCAGGATCAAACCTCCTTTCCCGGCAGTGAAAGGATTATGGGATTGTCCTACTGTTGTAAATAATGTTGAAACGATTGCTGCTGTAGTTCCGATAATTAACGAAGGCGGCGCTGAATATGCCAAGATCGGCATTGGCAAATCGACAGGAACAAAACTGATCTCTGCCTGTGGTAATATCAATAAGCAGGGAGTGTATGAAATTGATATGACCATTTCGGTGGAAGAATTCATTTACAGTGATGAGTACTGCGGAGGAATTGCAAATGGAAAAAGATTGAAAGCCTGTATTCCCGGCGGATCGTCAGTGCCGGTCTTACCGGCTAATTTATTATTGAAAACAGAGAAAGGTGAAACTCGAATGATGACGTACGAAAGCCTGGCGGATGGAGGTTTTCAATCCGGGTCAATGATGGGATCGGGAGGTTTTATTGTGATGGATGAAGATCAATGTATAGTCAGGCACACATTGACGCTGGCCAGGTTTTACCGTCATGAAAGTTGCGGGCAGTGTTCACCCTGCCGTGAAGGAACCGGCTGGATGGAAAAGATCCTCCACAATATTGAATATGGGAAAGGAAAAGTGAGTGATATAGATCTTCTGTGGGACATTCAAAGAAAGATAGAAGGAAATACCATTTGTCCACTTGGAGATGCTGCAGCCTGGCCCGTAGCAGCAGCGATCCGCCATTTCCGGGATGAATTTGAATGGCATGTGAATGAACCCGATGAAGCGCAACGAAGAAATTATGGGTTGGCGGGGTACGCAGAGCCTTTGAAAGCAGGAGTGTAAAAGTCAAAAGTCAAAAGTCAAAAGCCAAAAATCAAAAATCAAAAATCAAAAATCAAAAATCAAAAGTCAAAAGCCAAAAATCAAATATTGGGGAAGCAGATGAATTATCAAAAATAATTGCAACAATTATTATTAATGCGGGAGGTTGAGAATAAGGTAGGGTCTACAAATTAAGGAAATCAATTTTTGAATTTTTAATTTTGACTTTTGAATTAAAATGAGATCTATTTTATATATATCAGTTTTACTTTTTTTATCAGGGACTACTTCTGCACAAAAGAAACCCGTTCAAAGCAATCACCGCAAAGGACAAGTGTATACTTTCTGGGGATGGAATGCCGCAGAATACGGGAAATCAGATATGCATTTCAAAGGGATCGACTATGATTTCAGTCTGTACAATGTAAAAGCCCAGGATCTGCCTCGCAGACCGTTACGTGAACCGCAGAACAATTATGGCATCGGTTATTTTTTCAAAGACAACATGGCCATTATTTTTTCTTTTGATCATATGAAATATGTGATGGAGCAAAACCAGACTGTGCATATGAAAGGAACGATCGCGCGCAACGGTCCACATAAAGGTGAATATGATGGAGAGAAAGTGTTAACTGCAGATTTCTTAACCTTTGATCATACCGATGGACTGAATTATATCACGCTGGAATTTGAAAAATATCATTCATGGTATGCTACAAAGAACAAAAAATTTATGGTTAGCGGGATGTGGGGTGGCGGTGTAGGCATTCTCAATCCTAGGACGGATGCAGTCTTGTTGAATTATCCCCGTAGCAACCGGTATCATATATCCGGGTATGGATTCGCGGCTAAAGCAGCAGCAGAGATCACCGTGTTGAAATTTATCACGGGAAAAATCGAGAATAAGTTCGGGTATATCAATATGCCCGATGTAGCTATGCATGAAAAAGACATCGAAGGGCAGGCGAAGCATGCCTTCTTTTTTTCAGAAATGGTTTGGAGCATTGGGTTCAATTTTTCCCTAATTAATCGGAAGAATCAGGATAACAAATCTGGAAATAATTACTGAGCATGGCAGAAGCACAGAAACTTTTCAAGGTTACAATTGATAATATCACGATTGAAGTTGAACCCGGCACTTCTATCCTGAACGCAGCCCGGAAGATCGGGGGTGACGTGGCCCCGCCGGCCATGTGTTATTACAGTAAGCTGAAAGGCAGTGGCGGAAAATGCAGGACCTGCCTGGTTGAGGTAGCCGCTGGTTCCGCAGCTGACCCAAGACCCATGCCCAAATTGGTCGCTTCCTGTCGAACAAACGTCATGGACGGGATGGTGGTAAAGAATATCACCAGTGAAAAGGTCATTGATGCCCGGAATGGAGTGGTTGAATTCTTACTGATCAATCACCCGCTGGATTGCCCGGTATGTGACCAGGCCGGTGAGTGCGATCTCCAGGACCTTTCTTACAATCATGGCGGCGAAGGGACCCGTTTCGAATTTAAAAGGAGAACTTTCGAACGGGAAGACATCGGACCATATATTCAATTGCACATGAACCGGTGCATTCTTTGTTATCGCTGTACCTATGTGGCTGACCAGTTGACCGATAACCGGTTTCACGGTATTCTTGACCGCGGGGAACACACCGAGATCTCAACTTACATCTCGAAAGCGATCGATAATGATTTCAGCGGGAACATGATCGACGTATGCCCGGTGGGAGCATTAACGGACAGGACCTTTCGTTTCAAAAACAGGGTTTGGTTCACGAAGCCTGTGAACGCGCATCGTAATTGCACAACCTGCTGCGGAAAAGTCATTCTTTGGTCGCGTGGTGATGAAGTGCTTAGGGTGACAGCAAGAAAAGATGAATGGAATGAAGTGCAGAGTTATGATGGAAAGCCTGGCTGGATCTGTAATACCTGTCGCTTTGAAAAAAAACATATTAATGATTGGATGATCGAAGGACCCACGCAGATAAAAAGGCAATCCGTCATCGCGCAGGGACATTACGAAGGGGTGGTAAAACCGCCAGAATTTCTTCCGGAATTAATGGGAAGGGATCCCAGGCACATGATGGACATTCACGCCGTGAGCGATATTAATAATGTAGAATTAAGTGAATTACCAGGACCGGCCACGAATGAAACTTTTGAAGGAAATCCGAAAGCAGTGGGAGTGAATATAACAGATAGGAAAATAGGAATTGGTTCAAATAAGGAAGGCACGGATTCGGCGAATCCGAATGTTTGAAGTGCATGGGGAATAGGGAATAGGCAATATGCAATAGGCAATAGGCAAAAGAAAAAATCACCAGGAACGTACTAATCTTGTGCTCCAGGTTTGAGTGAAATATCCAAAATGAAAATCCCCAACTGACAGCTGTCAGGCGTGGCAGAATAAATCGTAAATCGTAATTCGTAATTCGTAAATAGAAATGTTATTATTAGCGATAGACTGGTGGCTGATCCTGGAGAAATTTCTCCTGGTAGGAATGGTGATCACACTTTCCCTGGTGGTAGCTATGTACAGTACCTATGCCGAAAGAAAGATCGCAGCCTTTATGCAGGACAGGATCGGTCCGAACCGGGCAGGTCCCTGGGGAATATTGCAACCTCTTGCGGATGGAGGCAAATTATTTTTCAAAGAAGAGATCATTCCGCTTTCTTCTTCCCGGTTTCTTTTTATCCTCGGGCCTTGCCTCGCAATGCTGACAGCAACTTTAACCAGCGCTGTCATCCCATGGAGTACACCTATGAATATTTTCGGGCGACAGGTAAGTATGCAGGTTGCGGATATTGACATAGGCATACTTTACATTTTCGGTATTGTAAGTCTTGGGGTATATGGTATCATGATCGGCGGCTGGGCTTCTAATAACAAATTTTCTTTACTTGCTTCCATACGCGGAGCCTCCCAAATGATCTCATATGAGCTGGCGATGGGACTGGCGCTGATCGCCGTATTATTCATGACGGGCTCCTTGAAAATGAGTGTTATCATTCAAAACCAGATCGAGAATGGATGGCATGTGATCTACCAGCCATTGGGATTCCTGATCTTCTTTATTTGTGCGCTCGCGGAATGCAATCGTACGCCGTTTGATCTACCCGAGGCAGAGAATGAATTGAATTTTGGATATCACCAGGAATATTCTTCCATGAAACTCGGCTTTTACCTCTTCGCTGAATACATCAATATGTTTATCAGCGGCGTGGTAATGGCAACAGTTTTCTTTGGGGGTTATGATATTCCCTTTGTGAATGAGGCTAACTGGGGTATTCACCAGAACTGGCTGGCTATAATCGGGTTTATTGTTTTGCTGGCCAAGGCATTTTTCTTTGTGTTCGTGTTCATCTGGATCCGCTGGACCATTCCCCGGTTCCGGTATGACCAGCTAATGAATCTGGGATGGAAAAAATTAATACCACTGGCATTATTCAATATGATCGTGACCGCGCTGGTCATGTTGATTCTGGATAAATAAAAAGATTATGAAATGGTGGGGCAGAAAACCTGGATTATCGTGGCGCATTTTGGTAATTCTGTGCTTTGCAGCAAGTTCAATGTTCAATTACATGGATTATCGGCAGGAAAGGGATAAAATGGATTTTTTTGTATGCATTGTGTTTGGTCTGGGAGCTATTTTTAATTTGGTGGACCTGATCATAGAGCTAAGGGAAAAGAAAAATAACAGAGAATCCTCAACAGGGGTATAGTCCGGGTTGAAGGCAGGAAGCTCAGGAAACAATCGGCCGATAATAAAATTGAAAGGAGTTTATATTTGCAAACTTTTGGAACGAAAACCAGCAACCAGCAACAAGCAACTAGCAACAAGTAACTAGCATGTTAACTCAAAGAGCCAAACAGGTGGACAGAAGGCCGATGACGGCAGTGGAAAAGCTCTATCTCTGGAATATTTTGAAGGGGATGATGATCACGTTTTCCCATATGTTCAAAAGAAAGCCCACTATTAAATACCCCGAACAAAAAAGAGAATTTCCCGCGGTTTTTCGCGGATTGCATGTATTGAACAGGGATGAAGAGGGCCGGGAACGTTGCACCGCTTGCGGACTTTGTGCACTGGCCTGTCCGGCCGAAGCGATCGCTATGGAAGCTGCGGAGAGGCAACCGGGAGAAGAACATTTATATAAAGAAGAGAAATACGCAGCCAGGTATGAGATCAATATGCTGCGTTGTATTTTTTGTGGCTTATGCGAGGAAGCTTGTCCCAAAGATGCGATCTATCTTTCGCAAACCTTTGCCCCGGCGAATTATAGTAGAAAGGGATTTATTTATAAAAAAGAAGACCTGTTGATACCAAATCCCGTTACGGAACCAGAAGCGTATGAGAAAGCGAAGGGTGGGAGAGTGCAGGGGAAATAAGGAATAAGGAATAAGGAATGAGGAATGAGATATTGGAAATGAGGAGGACAAATTCACGATTGACGATTCACGATTCACGAGAATGAGCATTACTCAAATATTGTTTTGGTTCCTGTCTGTCATGGCCCTTTTTAGTGCGCTGATGGTGATCACCAGCAAGAACCCTGTCTACAGCGTGCTTTGGCTGATCATGGTTTTCTTTGCCATATCAGGTCATTATTTCCTCCTGAATGCTCAATTCCTGGCCATTGTAAATATCATCGTATACGCGGGTGCGATCATGGTGCTGTTCCTGTATGTATTCATGTTAATGGACCTGAGAAAAACCACCGAACCGATGAAAAATCGCTGGATAAGATTTGCCGGCGCGATCGCGGGAGGATGTTTGCTGTTGGTGTTAGTGGCAGCTTTACGGGATATTGATATAAGGAACCAGGTTGCCCAGGTGAAAACAGGTGATATTGGTTTGATCAGGAACCTGGGAAAAGAATTATTCACCACGTATGTGGTACCATTTGAAATAAGCAGTGTTTTGTTTTTAAGTGCGATGGTTGGAGCGGTGATGATCGGGAAAAAAGATTGAAGAGGTTTATAGTTTATTGTTTTATGGTTTACAAGAGTAATGATAAACTAAAAACCAAAAACCATAAACAAGTTAAGAATGCCTATAAACTATTACATATTCCTCTCTATCGCCTTGTTCTGCATCGGCATTGTTGGAGTACTTACTCGCCGTAACGCGATCATCATTTTCATGTGCATAGAGCTCATGTTAAATGCTGTGAACCTGATGCTGGTGGCTTTTTCCAAAATGCATCATTTGAAAAATGTAGCAGTGAATGCAACAGCCGGGAGTGAGGGTCAGGTCCTTGTATTTTTCATCATGGTAGTGGCAGCGGCAGAGGTTAGCGTTGGTTTGGCAATTATTGTAATGATGTATCGAAATATACATTCTGTAGATGTGAATTTCCTGAACAGGCTAAGACATTAGTTGGCTATTGGAAGCAATTATGAGAAATGCGTTGCACATGGTTTATTTAATCCCCCTGGTCCCGCTGCTCGGGTTTTTGATCAACGGGTTAGGAAGAAGATTACTCTCTAAAACCGCAGTGAGCGTGGTTGGGTGTGGAGTAATATTTATTGCTTTTGCTATTTCTTGTTGGGTTTTTACTGAAGTTCGATCAGGGAATACAATTATCGCCGATTATTTTACATTTATCCACGTTGACAAACTAAGGATTCGATTTACCTTTCAAATCGATGCACTGTCTACTTTATTCCTATTAATTATCACCGGGGTTGGATTTCTTATTCATGTTTATTCCACGGGGTACATGCATCAGGAAAAAAAAGAGCATTATGCCCGGTATTTCTCATACATGAACCTGTTTGTGTTTTCAATGCTTCTTCTTGTTATGGGAGGAAATTTCCTGGTCATGTTTATCGGTTGGGAAGGAGTGGGACTTTGTTCTTATTTGCTGATCGGGTATTGGTTCAAAAACCAGGAATATAATAAGGCTGCCAACAAAGCCTTCGTCATGAACAGGATCGGCGACCTGGGATTCCTGATCGCTTTATTTTGGCTTATAGGAAAGACAGGTACCCTGGACTTTGCCGAAGTATTTTCAAACACGGCCAGGCTAAGTTCTGCTGACGCTACGATCATCACTTTATTATTATTTATTGGTGCTGCTGGGAAAAGCGCCCAGATACCATTATATACTTGGTTACCTGATGCCATGGCTGGCCCAACCCCTGTTTCTGCGCTCATCCATGCCGCTACCATGGTCACGGCAGGCATCTATATGATCGCGCGCAGCAACATTCTTTATTCCATGTCCGAGCTTTCGATGAATGTTGTTGCAATAATTGGATTAGCAACAGCGATCCTTGCAGCCACAATTGCTTTAAAACAAAATGATATCAAAAAAGTGCTGGCTTATTCCACCGTGAGCCAGTTGGGATTTATGTTCCTTGCGTTAGGTGTTGGAGCGTTTTCGGCCGGCGTGTTTCATGTAATGACCCATGCATTCTTTAAAGCATTGCTTTTCCTTGCAGCAGGAAGTGTTATTCATGCCCTGGGTGGGGAACAGGATATCAGGAACATGGGCGGACTTGGAAAAAAAGTCAAGATAACTGCAATCACTTTTTTGATCGGTTGTATTGCCATCGCGGGTATACCTCCATTTTCAGGCTTCTTCTCCAAGGATGCTATTCTCTTAAGCACATATGAGCATAATAAAATATTGTATGCGGTAGCTCTTCTCGGCGCTTTGCTTACTGCTTTTTATATGTTTCGATTATACTTCCTCGCATTCACCGGAAATTTTCGGGGGACCGAGGAACAAAAACAGCACATACATGAAAGCCCTGGGACAATGACAATACCCCTGATCATACTGGCGATACTTTCTATTATCGGGGGGTTTGTAGGTGTACCGGAAGTATTCATGCATGGGGCGGAAAGATTGATGCAATTTTTGTCACCAGTTATCCCGGTAACAAAGGGACATTCAGTTTCACATGCCACCGAGTTGATGTTAATGGCTTTATCTACGACTCTTATATTGCTGACCATATTGTTCGCCTGGCTACAATTCCGTCGCGCGAAGATCGTAGAAGCAAGAGGATTGGGCAAGGTGCTTGAGAATAAATGGTATGTGGATGAGTTGTATGAGAAAGTTATTGTGCAATCCTTACATCATTTTGGAGCTTTCCTGAAAAATTCAATTGAGCGCCCTGTTATCGATGGGCTGGTGAATGGAGTTGGTCGTGCCGTGAATTACGGGGGCAGGCAAATGAGATTATTGCAAAGTGGGCAGGTGGCTAATTATATTTTATTAATGGTAATAAGCATGCTGCTGATTTTTGTTTTGCAGTTTTTTATCAGGTAATCTATGATCGTTGTATTGCTGATATTAATTCCTTTGCTAAGCGGGCTGGCTGCATTTGCCTTCCGAGATGAGCGCGCTGTCCGTGCTTGGTCATTA
>Ga0196964_10000182_pt1 | contig 44361 bp, 48 predicted proteins | sample S1_10metaG_FD_148615 | JGI IMG/M metagenome (GOLD analysis project Ga0196964, IMG submission 148615) | Soil microbial communities from Anza Borrego desert, Southern California, United States - S1_10 | ecosystem: Environmental > Terrestrial > Soil > Desert | place: USA: California | collected...
TGCTGTTCTTCGACGACGGCGGCCATGCGTTCATGGACACCTATCCGCGCTTCCGTGAAGGCGACGCGATGGTGAACGCGGCGGCGGAGCTGGACGCGGGCGGTCTGAACTTCCGCTTCGATCAGGGCAGGCATTCGCCGATCAGCAGCCGCTGGGTCAGCCTGCCGGACGGGGGCTTCTTCCGGGTGATCGACAGCGGTCAGGGCTCGTTCGCTTACCTAGGCGGCGACCAGCGGATCGATGCGCTGGGCCTGTCGATCTCTCAGGGCGCGAACGAGCGTTACGCCTACGGCGAGGAGATCGTGGTTACGGGCAAGCGTCCGCTGACGGTCGGGCGGGCCCTCGAGGCGGGTGCGAACACGTTCGGGGTGACGGTGCTGGGCGTTCAGCTCGGGGCGGTGGAGTACACTGGAAAGACCGCTGCGGGCGTATGGGACGCGGCGACCCACCCGGTGCGGACATGGAACGGGATTAAGTCCGGCGCTCAATACGTGGCCGAGCGCGGCCGTAACGGGATGATCATCGACGCCATTCACGGGGTCGAGGGGTGGGTCGGCGACAAGGCGGCGGTGTTCGAGCGGGACGGCTTCTATGAAGGCATGTTCGGCCTCGGCAAGGACGGCGGGGCGGTGTTCGTCGAAGGCGTGAGCCTGGTGACCGGAGCGGGTGCGGTCACCCGCGGCGCCAAGGTCGTGAACAGCGTGGACGTGTTGAGAGGGGTTGCGCCGGGCCTGAAGCTGGAAACCTCCTTGACGTATGACATCTCAAAATGGGGGGACTTGGGGTTACCATCGGATGGCTTTTTCGTACGAACCCTGACGCCTCAACAGGTCATTGACTTCGAGGCGGGGCGGGCCATTAATTTCGGGGGCGCGCCAGTGGAAGGGTATCCGGGAGGTATGGGGTTCATCGGCTCTGCCGAAGAAGTTGCCGGGATTACCACCTCTAGAGGCTATAAGGATGCGCTTCAGCTTAGTTATGAGCCAAAGGCCCTGATCGAGTTCCAGCTAAAGGACTATACAGGCCTACAAAATGTACTTGATGCGCCTTATGCAGAGTTTGTCCGCGGAGGGCGTACTGGCGCAGGGTATCTGGAGTATAATTATCCGGGTATTGGCAGTAAGGATGTTGTAAATGCCCGCGTTAGGGAGCTAAAATAGATGAATGTAGAGTTTAAGGATCTAAGCGGCAGGATTGGGTCGATGGACCTTCGATTAGCCGTCGAGCTTGTAGCTGGTAGGGGGAAAAAGACTAATTGGACAGCAATGATTGTCTTCTTGCCCAACGATAAAAAGTTCATCGAGCTAAGAGATCATCCTCAAGATGTCAGAGGTAATTCAACATTTGAGACCGAAGAGGTAACAGAACGTTATGTGATCGAGAATTATGACATATCTCAGTCGGATCTTGACCGATTTAAGAGAAAGCCGAATGCGTGGACGTTTATAGATAGACGTTAGTCTGACCTGCGTAACGATCATCGCGATAAAACGCGCTTTCTTTGATTGCTTGGAAGGCCCCCCAACAGGTACGTCCTTCTTGTCCGCCTACTTCGACTAAACCCACCAAGAGACTAGGTTACACCGCCGACAGGCGACGCGCGCCAGTCGACGATCCACTACCAGAAGGGCACGGCCACGCCGTTCCAGACCAGCTTCACCTACGACGGGTTCGGGCGGCTGCAGACGGTTTACGTGGGCGACAGCACGCAGCGGCTGATCACCTATCGGACCGATCCGGCGGGCCAGGTGCTGAAGCGCACGGAAACCAGCGGGGCGCGCTCGGGGACGCCGACGGAGAAGTCGTTCTATCTGGACGGGGTGAAGTGGGGGGAGACCTCCAACGACGGCCCGTCGGAGCCCGCGGATTTCGTGGCGGGGGTGAGCCGGCGCTACAGCGGCACGCCGACCTCGAACCTGTACCGCTACGGCGCGGCCACCGCGCACGCCGACTTCGACCAGGCCTACGATCCGATCACGCCGCAGGACACGCGGCCGACCGCCTCCACCTATGTCGCGCGCGACGGCGACACGCTGCAGTCGATCGCGGCGGCGGTGTGGGGCGACGCCTCGCTGTGGTGGATGATCGCCGAGGCCAACGGCCTGACCTCGGCGGACGCGATCGCGGGCGGGATGACGCTGTCGATCCCCAACCGGGTCTCGAACTTCCACAACACCGACGACACCTTCCGCCCCTACGACCTGTGATCGACGTCGGCGAGGGTGCGACCGAAGGGCGCATCAACATAGATATGCAACCTGTGGGAGAGCTGACGCGAACGCGGGGGGCGGCATGGGGGCGGATCAGGCTCTGGAGTTGATGAACGGGATGCTGTGGAACACGCTGGTCGTGGCCGCACCCGTGATGGCGGCGGCGCTGGCGGGGGGGCTGCTGGTCAGCGTGCTGCAGGTCGCCACCCAACTGCAGGAACAGACGCTGAGCTACGTGCCCAAGCTGCTGGCGGCGGCGGTGGTGCTGATCGCGCTGGGGCCGTGGATGATCCACAAGATCACCGCCTTCGCGCTCGAGACCTTCAAGACCATTCCGGCGCTGGGCTGAGCGCGCGCGTGCCCTTCGTCGTCGAGGACATGGCAGCCTGGGCGGCCTCCGGCCTGTTGCTGTCGCTGCGGATATCGCCGGTGTTCGCGCTCGCGCCGCCGTTCACCCTGACCCGCGTGCCGCCGCTGTTCCGGGCGTTGTTCGGGTTGGGGATCGCCGCCTGCCTGGCCTCGTTCCGGCCGGACGTGGCGCGGCTGGTCGACCTGTCGGCGGCGGCGCTGGTGGCGACCGCGGCGCGCGAGCTGATGCTGGGGGCGGTGTTCGTGCTGGCGTTCCAGTTGACCTGGGGAGCGCTCTACTTCGCAGGTCGCACGGTGGACGTGCAGGCGGGGTTCGGCATGGCGCTGCTGATCGACCCGACCACGCGCGGGCACACCCCGCTGGTGGGTACGCTGTTCGCCTATGCGGCGGGGTTCGTGTTCTTCGCCATGGACGGCCATTCGGCGGTGCTGAGGCTGCTGGCCGCGTCGCTGGAGGCCGTGCCCCTGGCCGACGGGGTGTGGACGCCGAGCCTGGCCCGGCTGGGGGCGTTCCTGTCGGTGGTGTTCCTGACCGCCTTCGGCGTGGCGGGCGGCGCGATCCTGTGCCTGTTCCTGGCGGACCTGGCGATCGCGGCCATGTCGCGCACCGTGCCGCAGATGAACGTGCTCGTCCTCGGCTTCCAGGTGAAGACCATCCTGCTGCTGCTGGTGCTGCCAGCGTCGTTCGGGGTGTCGGGGGCTCTGCTGGCGCGCACCGCGACGCTGACGCTCGAAGCCCTGCCGGGACTGTTCTGAGCCATGGAAGGGGGCGAGCAGGACAAGTCGGAGCTGCCGACGCAGCACAAGCTGGATCAGGCGCGGCGCAAGGGCACGATCGCGCGCGGCATGGACCTGGGCTTCCTGTCGGTGCTGCTGGGTTTTCTCGGATGGTGGTGGGCGGCCGGACGCGGGCTTGGCGAGCGGCTGGCCCGCGCCTCGGAGGACGCCCTGGTCTCCGCCCCCCAGGTCGCCGGCGGGCCGGGCGAGATCCTGGCGTTGACCGGGAGGGTGGCGGGAGGGGTGATGGCGGCGGTGGCGGGGATGGCGGCGGTCGCCTTCCTCGTGGTGCTGGCGCTGGAGCTGGTGCAGACGCGCGGCCTGGTGTTCTCGGGCCAGCCGCTGAAGCCCGACTTCAACCGGCTGAATCCCGGCAAGAACCTGAAGCGGCTGTTCTCTGTACGGGTGCTGATCGAGACGGCCAAGAACGTGCTGAAGCTGGCTGTCTACGTGGCGCTGGCCTGGCTGGCGGTGCGCTATGCGCTGGAGGGCCTGCGGGCGGTGACCGACGCGCGGGGCCTGGCCGAGGCGATGACCCGGACGGGCGTGCGGCTGCTGGCCTTCTTCGCGGTGGCGGCGGTGGTGTTCGCCGCCTTCGACCAGATGATCGTGCGGCGCGACTTCACCAAGAAGATGCGGATGAGCCGTCGCGAGGTCCGGCGCGAGCACCGCGACCGCGAGGGCGAGCCCCGGATGAAGCAGCGGCGCAAGCAGCTGCACGCGGAGTTCGCCAAGGCCAGCCAGAGCCTGCGCGGGGTGAAGGGCGCCGACGTGATGATCGTCAACCCTACCCACTATGCGGTGGCGCTGCGCTACGACCCCAGGACCATGAGCGCGCCGGTGGTGTCGGCGCAGGGGGTGGACGGGCTCGCCCAGCGGCTGAAGCGGCTGGCGTTCGTCTACGGCGTGCCGCTGATCGAGGACCGCAACCTGGCCCGGGCGCTGCATCGCTGCGAGCTGAACGCCCAGGTGCCCGAGGCGCTGTTCCCGCCGGTCGCCGCCGTCTATCGCGGCCTGAAATCCAGGCGGCTCTCAGGGAGCGGCCATGTTTAAGACCGTGCTGGGCAAGAACCAGGACCTGTTCCTGGTCGTGGGCGTGCTCGCGATCCTGCTGATCCTGTTCGCGCCGGTCCCGCCGGTGCTGCTGGACCTGTTCATCGTGGTGAACTTCTCGTTTGCCCTGACGATCCTGATGCTGACCTTCTACGTCGAGAAGCCGGTGGCGTTCTCGACCTTCCCGTCGCTGCTGCTGGTGGCGACGCTGTACCGGCTGGCGCTCAACGTCGCGGCGACGCGGCTGATCCTGACCGACGCGCACGCCGGCGAGGTGATCGGCGCGATCGGCGCCTTCGCCGTCCAGGGCAGCTTCGTGATCGGCCTGGTGGTCTTCTTCATCCTGGTGGTCGTCCAGTACGTGGTCGTCACCTCGGGCGCCCAGCGCGTGTCGGAGGTCGCCGCCCGCTTCGTGCTGGACTCCGTGCCCGGCCAGCAGATGAGCATCGACGCGGACCTGAACATGGGTCTGATCGACCAGCACGAGGCCAAGCGGCGGCGCAAGGAGCTGGAGAAGGAGGCGGCCTTCTACGGGGCCATGGACGGCGCCTCGAAGTTCGTCAAGGGCGACGCGGTCGCCGGGATCATCATCCTGCTGATCAACATCTTCGCCGGCTGGATCATCGGCGTGGCGCAGATGGGCATGGACTGGATAACCGCGCTCCAGACCTTCACCCTGCTGACCATCGGCGACGGCATCGTCACCCAGATCCCGGCGCTGATCATCTCCATCGCCACCGGCATCATCGTCACGCGCTCCTCGGCCGACCGGCAGCTGAGCGCGGAGGTGCTGAGCCAGCTGACCTCGGTGCGGAAGATCCCGCTGATCGTGGTCGGGGCGCTGGTGGTGCTGCTGGCCATGCCGGGCATGCCGAAGTGGCCGATCGCCATCCTGGTCGCGCTGGCCGGGGCGGTGTGGTTCGGGACCCGCCGCAAGGGCGAGCAGGAGCTGGTCGGCGCGCTGCTGGACCAGGGCGACGCCGCCGCGTCCGGCTCCGGCGAAGCCCGCGCCCCCGCGCCTATCGAAGTGCTGCTCGGCAAGGAGCTCAGCGCCGCCTGGCAGTCGCTGAAGCCGGTGCTGAGCGAGCGTATCGCGGCGCTGCGGACCCAGCAGGAAAAGCTCAGCGGCTTCGCCTTTCCGGCGGTCGTGTTCCAGGACGGCGCCGCGCTGGGCCCGAACGACTACGAGATCGCCCTGTTCGGGGCCCGGCACGCCCAGTCGCGCCTGTACGCCGAACGCACCCTGGCGATCCGCTCGGATCAATCCGCCGGGGCGCTGCCGGGGATCGAGGCGAGCGACCCGGCCTACGGCCTGCCGGCGGTGTGGATCGACGACGACCAGCGCGAGGAAGCCCAGGACCGCGGCTACACCCTGGTCGATCCGATCACGGTGCTGATCACCCATCTGGGCGAGGTCTTGCGCAGCGAGACACCGCTGCTGCTGGCCCGCAGCGAGGTGGTTTCGCTGCTGGAGGGCGTCCGCACGCGCCAGCCCGGACTGATCGAGGAGCTGGTCCCCGCGATCATGACCGTCTCCGACATCCAGCGGGTGCTGCAGAACCTGCTGGCCGAGGAGGTGCCGATCCGCAACATCGACCTGATCGCCGAGGCGCTTGTCGACCTGGGGCGCCACACCAAGGACCATGGCGAGCTGACCGAGATGGTGCGCCAGCGGCTGAGCCACGCGATCTGCCACGGCCTGCGCGGCCGGCACGACCAGCTTTCGGTCTTGAGCCTGAACCCGCGGGTCGAGGCGCAGATCGCCGAGAACATTCGTCGCACCGACGGCCAGGGCGCCTTCGTCATCGACCCGCGCCTGGCCGAGCAGCTGATGCGCAAGCTGATCCCGATGGTCGACACCATGATGCAGCAGAGCCTGTCGCCGGTGCTGCTCTGCGGCCCCGAAATCCGCAAGCATCTTCGAGCTTTCACGAGGCGCAGCCTGCCTCGGTTGGCCGTGCTGTCGGTCAACGAGGTGCCGCACACGGTAGACCTGAAGTCCTTCGCCATCGTGAACACTGAATAAGTTCAGTGAACATGGTGATTCAATTGCAGGTTGTAAGTACCCTTATAGGTTGATACTGCTTCGGCATGAGCCGAATAGCGGAAATTGGCAGCCAGGTACTCGCCCGGGCCGAGCGCCGGGTAGAGGTGTCCGCCGAGAACATCGCCAACGCGACCAAGCCGGGTTTCCAGCGGCGAATTGCTTTCGACCTCCCGCTCGGAGAGCCGGCCGCCGCAAACCGATCGCTTGGTCTCGACTTCAAACCAGGTGCGCTGGTGGAGACGGGGCGGCCCCTGGATCTGGCGCTGGGAGGAGCCGGATTCTTCGTGCTGCAGGGTCCGGATGGACCGATCTACACGCGGCAAGGCGCGTTCCGCCGCGAAGCGGACGGGCGGGTCGTCGACGCGTACGCCCGGCCGCTCCAGGTTCAAGGCGGGGGCGACCTGACCGTCGAAAACGACGCCGTGGAGATCCTGCCCGACGGCACGGTTCTGGAAGCCGGCGCTCCGGTCGCGCGCATCGAGGTCGTCGCGTTCGCCGATCCCTCCGCACTGCGGCTCGCAGCCGACGGCTTGAGCGCCGCGCCGGAAGCGGAAGCGCGGCGGGTGGATCGCCCGGCGCTCCGGCAGGGAGCCTACGAGGCCTCCAACGTGTCCACCGGGGACGAGATGGTGGCGATCATGGAGGCCCTGCGCCGGGCGGAGTCCGGGCAGCGGCTGATCAACGTCTACGACGACCTCATGGGACGGGCGCTTTCCGCGTTCGGGCAGGCCTGACATGAACGGAACATTCCACATCGGGGCGACGGGCCTGCGGTCGCAGCAGCGGGCGCTGGACGTGATCGCCAACAACATCGCCAACATCAACACGCCCGCGTTCAAGCGGACCGACGTGCGCTTCTCCGAGCTCGTGCGCGGGGCGGACGGCGAAGGAGCGCCGTCCGGCGTCGGGGCGAGCGCCAAGGGCCGGGTGTTCGCCCAGGGCGACCTGCGGCGAACCGGCGAGGCGCTCGACCTGGCGATCAGCGGCGAGGGCTTTCTGGAACTGCTCGGCCCCGCCGGGCGGACGCTGCTGTGGCGGGGCGGGAGCATGAAGGTCGACCGAGACGGCTTCCTGGCCGCCGCGGAGGGCGCGCGGCTGAAAGCTATGATCTCGGTTCCCGCGGGCGCCTCGGACCTGACGATCGGGCGCGGGGGCGAGGTGAGCGCCACCGTCGACGGCGAGACGATCGAGATCGGGCGTCTGGACGTGGTCCTGCCCAAGGACTCCACGGCGCTCTCCGCCCTGGACGGCGGGCTTTACGAGGCCTCCGACGAGGCCGACCTGACCGTGGTCGCGCCCGGGGAGGAGGGCGGCGGCGTGCTGATCCAGGGCTCGCTGGAAGGTGCGAACGTCCAGCTGTCCGACGAGATGGTCGCCCTGCTGATGACCCAGCGCGCCTACGCCGCCAGCGCCCAGATCGTGCAGGCGGGCGACCAGTTGATGTCCATCGCCAACAGCTTGAGGCGCTGATCGTGACGGGGGGAACGATCCGGCGCTTCGCAGCGGCGGCCCTGGCGTGGGCCGGGGCCGTCGCCGCACTTCCAGCCCAGGCGGAGAGCTGCGTGCGCGCGGCGCGGCCGATCCCTGCGGGGACAGTTCCGGCCGGCGACGCTCTGCGACCGCAATCCTGCCCCGAGAAGCCGCTCATGCCCGCGTTTCGGTATGACCCGAACGAGGGCGTGGTGCGCGTAGTGCGGACCCTGGCCGAGGGCGAAATCGCGCCCGCGCCGCCGCCGTTCGCGGTCGCGCGGGTGGAGCCGGGGCGCAAGCTGCGCCTCGAGGCCAAGGTCGGCGCGGTCGTGGTGGAGCGCGAGGTCGAGGCGGTGCAGGCCGGGGCCGCCGGCGAAAGCCTGTTCGTGCGAACCGCCGACGGGGCGGTGTTCGCCGTTCCCGCCCCGGAGGCGGAGCGATGAGCATGCGTTCTCTGTCCGCCGCACTCGTACTCGTCGCGGCGAGCCTCGGCGGGTACGCGGCGGCCGACGATCTGTTCCGGAACGACGGTTGGGCGTCGCTGGCTTCGGATCGCACCGCCAGGGCGCCCGGCGACGTCCTGACCGTGCTGATCTACGAGACTTCGAGCGCGACCCAGTCGGCGCAGAGGCGCACCAAGAAGACCAGCCGGGCGGCCGCCCAGGTGTCGGCCGGCTCCGTCGAGGAGGCCGGCCGCCTCTCGATTGAGGGCGGCTTCGATGGCACCGGTCAGTCGGGTCGGGCGGGCCGCGTCGTCGGGCAGATCAGCGTCAGGGTCGACCAGGTCCTGCCTAACGGCGATCTGCGCGTGTCCGGCCGCCAGCAGCTGACGGTGGACGGCGAGCGCACCTGGATCCGCCTGCGTGGGATCGCGCGGCGCGCCGACGTGTCCGCCGACAACACCGTGCTGTCGGCGCGGCTGGCCGAGGCGGTGATCGACTTCGAAGGCAAGGGTTTCGCCGCGAGGGGCGCCCGCCCCGGCGCGCTCGATACGGTTCTGAGCTGGCTGGGGTTGCTCTGATGCGCGCACGGACGATCTGGTCGGCTGTCTTCGCCAGCCTGGCGCTGGCCGGCACGGCGTCGGCCCAGGAGGTTCGGGTCAAGGACCTCGGCCGGTTCGACGGCTGGCGCGAGAACGCGCTGGTCGGCTACGGCGTGGTGACCGGATTGTCCGGTTCGGGGGACTCTCCGCGCAACGCCGCCACGCGCCAGGCGCTGTCCAACGTACTCGGCCGCCTGGGCGCGGAGGTGTCGCCCGAGCAGGTGCAGAGCCGCAACGTCGCGGTGGTGATGGTTTCCGCCACCCTGCCGGCCTCGGCCAACGTCGGGGATCGGCTGGACGTCACCGTGTCGTCGGTCGGCGACGCGCGCAGCCTGGTCGGCGGAACCCTGCTGATGACGCCGCTGCTGGGGCCCGACCGCAAGCCCTACGCGTTGGCCCAAGGGCCGCTGGCGGTGGGCGGCTTCCGGTTCGACGCGGACGTCAACCGCGAGCAGAAGAACCACCCGACCACCGCCCTTCTGCCCGGCGGCGCCACGGTGGAGACCGCGGTCCGCTCGCAGGTCCTGAAGGACCCGGGAAGGCTGACCTTCCTGCTGAAGGAAGCGGACTTCACCACGGCCGGCCGCGTCGCCGACGGGATCAACGCCGCCTTCGGCCAGACCCTGGCCAGCGTCGAGGACGCCGACGCAGTGTCGATCCGCGCCGACGGCGACCGCGCCGGCGCCTATCGCCTGATCGCCGCGATCGAGAACGTGGTGGTGCGGCCGGACCAGTCCGCGCGGGTGGTGGTCAACGAGCGGTCCGGGACGGTGGTGGCCGGGGCCGGGGTGCGCATCTCCAGCGTCGTGATCTCGCAAGGCGACATCAAGGTGTCGGTCAGCGTCGAAAACCAGGCGTCCCAGCCTTACGGCGGCTTCGGCCCGGGCGTGCGCAGCCTGGTGGTCAGCAACACCAAGCTGGCGGTCAGCGACTCCGCGGATGCGGTCGCGACCTTTCCGAACACCACCGTGACCGACCTCGTGGAGGGGCTGCGGCGGGTCCGCATCGACACCCGCGGCGTGATCTCGATCCTGCAGGCCCTGAAGGCCGCGGGCGCCCTGCACGCCGACATCATCGTTCAATAGGAGGCTCGGTGGACAATTCCTCAGTCCTGGCGGTGAAGGCGCTCGACGGCCTGTCGGCGCGCTCGATCGTCACCGCCGAGAACATCGCCAACGCCGGGACGCCCGGGTACCGGCCGCTGAAGGTCACCTTCGAGGAGGCGCTGATCACGGCCGCCCGCGGAGGCTCCGCCCGCGAGATCGCGGGAGTAAGGCCCAAGGTTGAGACGCAGAAGGGGCCGGCGGGAGATTCGGGCCTCCGCCTCGACCTGGAACTCGCCACCGCCTCGTCCACGGCCATGCGCTATGCGGCCCTGATCGAGGTTCTGAACCGGCAGATGCAGGTGCACGCCCTGGCCGTGTCGGGGAGCCGCTGAGCATGGAAGCGCTGCAGATCAGCCGCACGGGCCTGGAGGTCGAGTGGCGGCGGCTCGAGATCATCGCCGAGAACCTGGCCAACGCCGGCTCCACGCGGGCGGGCGGGGGCGAAGCCTATCGTGCGCAGCGCCTGGTTTCGGGGCCCAGGTTCGCCGACCACCTGTCCGCAAGCGCCGCGCGGCGGCCGTCAGGGGTGGCCGTTTACGGCGTGGAGACAGCCGGGCTTCCCGCCCGCCGGGTGCACGAGCCCGCCCACCCGCACGCCGACGCCCAAGGCTGGGTCACCTACCCCGGCTTGGATCACGCGGGAGAGATGACCCTGATGGTCACCACCGCTCGCGCCTACGAGGCCAACATCGTGGCCATGAACACCGCCCGGCAGATGTACGCCAAGGCCCTGGAGCTGGGACGCCGATGAGCATCGAAGCCGTAGCCCAGATCGGCGCCGCGTCCGGCGCCGAGATCGCCGCCCGCGTCGCGCCGCAAGCCTCCGGCGCGTCGAGCGGCGTCTCCTTCGCCCAGATGATCGGGTCGGGCCTGGACCAGGTGAACCGTAACCTGGTTCAGGCCGACGCCATGGTCTCCGCCTTCGCTCTGGACGACTCCGTCCCGGTGCACCGGGTGACCCTGGCGCTGGAGCAGGCGCGCCTGTCGTTCGAGCTGATGATGCAGGTCCGCTCGCGCCTGGTGGAGGGCTACCAGGAAATCATGCGGATGCAGCTCTGACGCGCGAAATACAATTCATGGTTGCGTCGTTTTGCCGGGCCGACGCCGGTCCGGGGCACGCCTAGAAGCTTCGGGACCGCGTGAGAGAAGCCTTGCTGAACAAGCTGAAACCCGAAAGCCCGGCCGGCCAGATCGCCCTCGTCGCAGGGGCGGCGCTGCTGATCGGCGCGCTCATGATCGGCGCCTGGCTGCTGTTCTTCCGCCCGTCCTACGCGGTGCTGTTCAAGGACCTGCGCCCGGCCGACGCGGCCGCGGTGGTGGCCGAGCTCGAGAAGAACAAGACCCCCTACCGGCTGGCGGATGGAGGCGCGACCATCCTGGCCCCCGCCAAGACCGTCGACGCCACGCGTCTGGAGCTGATGAGTGCGGAACTGCCCCTGAAGGGCGCGGTCGGCTTCGAGCTGTTCAACAAGTCGGACATGGGCCTGACTGAGTTCGCCCAGCGCATCAACTATCAGCGCGCGCTGCAGGGCGAGCTGGCCCGCACGATCATGGCCATGGAGGCGGTGGAGACCGCACGCGTCCACCTCTCGCTGAGCGAGCCCACCATCTTCCGCGACGACCGCCGCGCGCCGAAGGCGTCGGTGACCATCGCCACCCGGCCCGGCAAGTCGCTGTCGCCCGGTGCGGTGAGGGGCGTCCGGCGGCTGGTGGCCGCGGCCGTTCCCGACCTGGAGGCCACCGACGTGGTCGTGCTGGACGAACGGGGCGAACTGGCCGGACAGGAGGCGACCCCGGCGGCGGCGGGTCGCGGCCATCCGATCGAGCAGTACTACGCCGCGCGCCTGAACGAGGCGCTCGGCGGCCTCTATCCGCTGGGCGGGGTCGAAGTGACGATCGCGGGCGGGCCGACGGCGGAGCTCGATCCCGCTCTGCTGGACTCCTGGACGCCGGAGTCGCGTCGGTTCCCGTTGAACGTGGAGCTGTCGCTGGCGACGCCTCTGAGCGCGCGCCTGCAGCAGGAAGTCCAGGCCGTGGCCGCAGAGGCGATCGGAGCGAACGGCGCGGTCCAGGACCTGATCACGGTCTCCTCCGGAGAGACGATCTGGAGCGCGCCGGACGCCGCGCCGATCGCCGCCGCCCCCGTACAGATTCCGGAACCGACCGCGCGTGCGCCGCAGGGTGCGGTGTCGGCCTCGCAGCTGTGGCTGCTGCTGCTCGCGCCGGTGCTGGCCGGGCTGCTCTGGGCCGCCTGGACCCTGCACCGGCGCACCGGCTCGCCCAAGCGGCTGAGCGAGCAGGAGCGGGACCGCTACTCCGAGAAGTTCAAGCTGTTGCTGGACCAGACCGATGCCGCGTGACCCCGAACGCGCCCTGCGACGGCTGGCGAGCGAACTGACCCGGGCCGAGGCCGAGGACGTCGACGCGATCCTGTCCCGGCTGAGCGAGGACCGGCGCGCGCGCGTGCGGGCGTTGATGCGGGGGGAGGGCTCCCCCGCCGCAAGGACGGCCGCGGAGCCGCCGGCCGCGGCGCCGTTTAGCGGAGCGGTCAGGCTGCACGGCGTCTCCCCCTGGCTTGAAGCGCGCCTGCGCGCGAGGTCTCTGGGACCGCAGGGCGACGCCGCCGACCTCGCGCCCTACGCCATGACCCCGGACGCGTTCGAGACTTTGCAGGCCTGCGCCCGGAGGCTCGGCGGGGGCGAGGCGCCGGATCGGGAGCGAACCTCTCCGCCCTTGCTCCAACTGCGCGGGCTGCTGCACCGTTTCGTGCGGTCGCGGACATGACCCGCATCGTCAAAAACGCCGAGGGCGGCAGCGTCCGGACCTTCCGACCCGGAGAGGCTTCGCCCGCGCCTGCGGCGACGCCGCCGAACCCGGAGATCGTCGCTCTGAAGGTCGAGGCGGAGGCGCTGGCCCGCTCGCTCTCCCAGGCGAAGGAGGACGGCGCCCGCGCTCGGGAGGACGCCCGGACCGCCTTCGCCGAAGGCCGGGACGCTGGCCTGCAGGAGGCGGACGACGGTGCGCGCGAGCGGCTGGCGCTGCTCCGCGCTGGCCTCGCCCGCGCTCAGGAACGTCATGCGGCGCAGATCGAAGCCCTGGAGCGGCTGGCCGTGGAGATCGCGCGGGAGGCCCTTAGCAAGATGCTGGGCGACCGCGACCTCCACGCGGACCTGCTGGCGCGCGCCGTGCGGGCCCGCATGGCGGCGATAGAGGCCGACACCGTCCTTAAGATCGAGGTTTCCTCGGAGGACTTCCCGAACGCGGACGACCTGGACGCGCTCTCAATCGCGATCGGCGGTGTGGAGGTCAAGGCGTCCGGCAAAACAGGTTCGGGCGAGTGCCGGATCGAAACGACACTCGGCGGCTTCGAGGTGGGGATCGGCCGCCAGTGGTCGCGCCTGCAACCGGTGCTCGACGCCCTTGCGGCGCCGGAGCCGTCGAAATGACGGCGCACCCGTTCCTGGACAGGATTCGCGCCGCTGATCTGGTCGAGCACGTCGGGCGCGTCCGGCGGGTCATGCCGACCTACGTGGAGGCTGACGGTCCCGCGGCCCCGCTCGGGACGTTGTGCGAGATCGAACGCGCCGGCGGAGCGGCGGCCGCCGCCGAGATCGTCGGCGTGCATCCGGGAGCGGTGGTGCTGGCGCCGCTCGACGGGGCTGCCGGCGTGCTGGCCGGGGCCCGTGTGATCGCGAGGCCGGCGCTTACGCCGCCGGTCGGCGACGCCCTGCTCGGCCGCGCCGTCGACGCGCTGGGGCGACCGCTCGACGGCCTGGGGTCGATACTGGCGGGGGAGGGCGCATCTTTCCGGGCCGCCGCGGCGCCCCTCGACCGCGTCACTCCAAGCCAGGTCCTCGAAACCGGCGTGCGCGCGATCGACGGCCTGCTCACGCTCGGCCGGGGACAGAGGATCGGCGTGTTCGCGCCGGCGGGCGTCGGTAAGACCAGCCTGACCACCCAGATCGCGCGCCAGGCGGACGCCGACCGGTGCGTCGTCTGCTTGGTCGGCGAGCGCGGCCGCGAGGTCGAGGCGCTGTGGTCCAAGGGCCTGTCCAAGGAAGCGAAGGCGCGCACCGTTCTGGTGGCCGCGACCTCGGACGAGACCGCGGCCATGCGCGTGCGCGCGGGCGAATATGCGTTGAGGCTGGCGGAGCATTGGCGCGCGCAGGGGCTGCACGTGCTGCTGCTGCTGGACTCGGTGACGCGGCTGGCGATGGCCCTTCGCGAGATCGGCCTTGCCGCAGGGGAGCCTCCGACGGTGCGGGCCTATACGCCGGGCGTGTTCGCCGCCCTGCCCAAGCTGGTCGAGCGCTGCGGAGCGGTCCGGGGCGGCGGCGCGATCACCGCGATCATGACCGTGCTGAGCGAGTCCGAGGAGATCGACGACCCGATCTCCGAGACCATGAAGTCGATCCTGGACGGCCACGTCCTGCTGTCGCGCAGCCTGGCCGAGCAGGGGCGGTTCCCCGCCGTCGACGTGCCGCGCAGCATCAGCCGCCTGGCCGCCGGTCTGACCGACGCTCCGCACAAGGCCGCGGCGGTCCGGGCGGTGGAGGCGCTGAGCACCTACGAAGCGTCACGCACCATGATCGAGGCCGGGATCTACGTCCGCGGCGCCAGTCCCGAGATCGACCGCGCCATCGACCGGCGACCGGGGCTGATCGGCTTCCTGCGGCAGTCGGCGGACGAATGCATGCCCTTCGCCGCGACCCGCGAAGCCCTCCTGCGCGCGGCGGGGGGCTGAAGATGCGGAAATCGGAAACACACGTCCTGGCCGAGATCGCCGAGATCCGGCGCGTGCAGCGCCTGGCGGCGGAGGCGCGGTTTCAACGGTCACGTGCGGCGGAACTGCGGGCGGAGGCGGCGCATGCCGAGGCGCTAGACCGGCTGGCGCAGGACGAGACGGCCTGGAACGAGCGCGTGACGGGCGCCTCCGTGCAGATCGACAGCGTCATGCGCTGGTCCGGGATCATCGCCCGGGACGAGGCCGAGCTGCGGGTTGCGGATGAAGGCGTCCGGTCCGCCGCCGCCGAGCGGGCCACGGACAGCGACGCCTGGTCCGCCGCGCAGGCGCGCGCCCGCACGGCGGAAGACGCGGCCCGAACGGCCGGGCGCGCCGACGAACGCCGCCGGGAGGAAGCGCTCTCGGCCGAACTGGCCGATCGCGTTTCACGCGCGGGGAGGGGGCGATGAAGATCGGACCGCCCGCCCCGCCTCAGCCGACGCCGTTCGGCCGCGCGCCGGAGGCGCCGACCGAAGGCTTCGCCGCCCTGCTCGGCGGCATGGAAGGCGGCGGCTCCGACCGCGCTTTCGCCTACGACGAACTCGGGGTCCTGGGTGCGCGGCCCGCACCTGTCGCAACGCCGCCGGTCGCCCCGATGCCGACGCCTTGGCGCGCGCCGTTCGAGAACGCCGCCGCGCCGGTCCTCCGGACCCCCGCGTCAGCGGACGTGACCGCGCCGGTCCGTCCTCGCGCGGCCGCTCCGGGTCCGGTCAGGGCCGACGCCGCTCCTCGTCGCGACGCCGCGCTGGAGACGCCCTTCCTCGCGCGAACCCGGGCCGATGCCGAGCCGCCGCCGCTTCGTCAGATGCAGCGCCTGGAACGGCGCGCCGCCGCATCCCGCCCCGACGCGCAGGCCCGGCTGCACCAGCGGCTGGAGCGGCTGTTCCATGCACACGCGCCGCTGCGCCTGGCCGTCCACGAGCGCGACGGAGCGGTGCAGCTGGCGGTCGGCACCTCCGGCGCCGATCCGGATGAGGCCCTGCGGCTCCGCCGAGCCGCCGAGGCGCTGCTGGCCGAGTTCGGCCTAAGCCTTTCGACTTTCACTCTGGACGGACGTCCGGTCGCCAACCCTTTCCGCGGAGCCGAACATGGCCGTTGAACCCGTCAGTCCCGCAGGCTCCGCGCAGAGCGCGTTCGGCCTCGATTTTCAGTCCCTGCTGAAGATCATCCTGACCCAGCTGACCTACCAGGACCCGCTGAAGCCGGTCGACAACTTTCAGTTCGTGTCGCAGCTCGCGCAGTTCTCGCAGCTCCAGCAGAGCCAGTCGCTGAACGATCAGGTCACCAGCCTGCTGGCCGCGCAGTCGGCCGCCCAGGCCACCAGCCTGCTCGGCCGCACGGTCGACTTCGACGCCGGCGCGACGGTCGTGTCCGGAACCGTCAAGGCCGTGTCGTTCGCCAGCGGCCGGCCGGAGCTGACCATCACCACGCCGGCCGGCCAGACCATCTCGGCCGTGTCGATCGCCGACGTCACTCAGGTCCGTTAACGGGGGGAACGACCAATGCTGGGAGCCATTTACACCGGGCTGAGCGGAATGAACGCCTATTCCAAGGGGCTTCAGACCATCAGCAACAACGTCGCCAACATGAACACGCCGGGGTTCAAGGCGACCACCGTCAGTTTCACCGACGCCTTCAGCTACGGCGGCGGCGGCCTGACCTACACCGGGGCGGCGCCGGGCGAGCAGTCCGGATCGGGCGTGCGCTACGCCGAGCCGCGCATCGACTTCTCGCAAGGCGACCTGCGGCAGTCTGAAGGCGATCTCGACCTAGCGATCCAGGGCAGCGGCTTCCTGGTGCTGATGGAGGGCGACAAAGTCTACTACGCCCGCACCGGCCAGTTCGTGGTCGGCGAGGACGGCTACATCGTCCAGCAGGGAACCGAGCGCCGCCTGGCGGTGCTGGACGCTTCCGGGCGGCCCGTGGCGCTGAACATCGACTCCAAGCGCACCAGCACGCCTGCGGCCACCACCAAGATCACCTTCGCCGACAACCTGTCCTCCAGCGCCACGGAAGCCTCGGTGTCGAGCATCGCGGTGTACGACTCGGCGGGCGGGAAACAGATCTGGCAGGTGAAGTTCACCCCGGTCTCCGGCTCGCCCGGCGAGTGGCAGGCGGCGGTGACCGACCAGGCTGGCCAAGCGGTGGGTTCGTCGACGCTGAAGTTCATCGGCGGGGTGGCCGATCCGACCGCGTCCTCGATCACCATCACCGACACGCCCGCCGGCGCCGCCTCGCGCTCGGTGACGCTCGACTTCTCGAAGGCGACCTCGTTCTCGGCCGGAACCCTCTCGACCATCCGCGCCTCCAGCGTGGACGGCAACGGCGTGGGCGCGCTGACCAGCGTGACGGTGGACGCCCAAGGCAAGGTGAAGGTCGCCTACTCCAACGCCAAGACGGAGCTGCTGGGCTCCGTCGCCGTGGCCGACTTCCGCGACCCGCAGCTGCTCGATCGGGTCGGCGAAGGGCTCTACGAAAACAATCGCGGCGCCCAGCACCGCCTGCTGGCCAGCGCCCAGGACGGGGTGGGCAAGCTGGTCTCCAAGCAGGTCGAGGCCTCCAACGTCGATCTGTCCCAGGAGTTCGGCGACCTGATCCTGATCCAGCGCGGCTTCCAGGCCTCGTCCCAGGTGGTCAGCGTCTCGAACGACATGATCCAGCAGCTGTTCGGGATCCGGGGGCAGGGGTGAGCATGACCGCCCAACCCTGGCTGCCGGTAGACGCGCTGGTGCGCGAGGCCGTCCGCGCGCCGCTCGACGCGGCCGTGCGGCGGTGGTCGGCGCGCTGGTTCGCCGGCCGCAGCGTCGGGGTGCCCCGGCTCGCCGCCGTCCCGGCGACGGAGCGGCCGCGCGGCGACTGGCGCGTGTACCGGCGGGCGGCGGCGATCGACTGCTCCCGCCAGGCCCGCACCCGGATCGCCGACTTGGGTCTGGACTGCAGTCTGGACCGCCTGACCCTCGGCGAGGCGGATCGCAGGCTGGTGGACGCGTTCGAGCGGGAGGTGCTGCGCGACCTGTCGCAGACGGTCGAAGACGCGTTGGGCGTTCTCGGAGACTGGCGCCCCGCGCCTGAGACTCCGGCCGAGCCGCTCGGCCGCCTCGGCGGTGCGACCGCGGGCCTCGCCGACGATAGAGGCGCGCCGCTGCTCACGCTGGCCCTGCCGCAGGCCTGCCTCCTGCCGTTGTGCCGGGAGTCGCTCGGCCCGCCGCGCCCGGGGGAAGAACCGCCGGGCTCGCGGGTCCGCGCTCTCGCCTCCACCCCCGTGGCGCTGGAAGCCGTGCTCGGCCAGGCCGAGGTCGCCCTGGCCGACCTGAAGGCGCTCGCGCCGGGGGACGTGCTGGTGCTCGACACCCGGCTGGACGGCCCGGCGCTCCTGCGGGTCGCCGGCGCCGGACGCCCGGTCGCCGAAGGCGTGCTCACCCAGGACGAAGACGCCCTCGCCCTCAAACTGAAGTGACGGAGTTCCCCATGAAAGCGCGACATAACGCGGAGCCCGCCCGCCCCGACGCGGACGCCGGCCCGACCAACCTGACCAAGGCGCGCCCGCTGGTCCCCCTCGACTCCGCTCTGTTCAAGGACGTGAACGTCGCAATCCAGGCCAAGCTCGGCCTGGCCACCCTGTCGGTGGAGGAGCTGCTGGCGCTGCGGGCCGGGTCGGTGGTCAAGCTCGACGTGCGCCTGAACGAACTGATCGAGCTGCGGCTGAACCAGTCGCTGGTCGCGCGCGGCGAGATCGTCGCCGTCGACGACCACTTCGGCGTCCGCATCGTCGAGATCGCCGAGGTCGCATGACCCTCCGGGGCTTCCCTTCTGTCGCCGCGCTCGCGACGGCCGCGGCCTGCGCCGCTTCCCCGGCCTGGGCTCAGCAGCTCGGGCAGGCGCAGGGCGTCGATGTGCCCTTGTGGCGCGTGCTCGGCGCGCTGGCCGTGTGCCTGAGCCTGGCGGTCGGGGCGGCGGTGCTTCTGCGCCGAAGGCTGGTGCAAGGCGGCGCGCTCCCGCGCCTCGGCCCCGGCCTGCCGCGGCTGCTGGACCTGCGTACGGACCAGACCGACGCGCGGCGGCTGGAGCTGCTGGAGACGGTGCGCCTCAGCCACCAGACCGACGTCTGCCTGCTGCGCTGCGACGGACGCGAGTTCATCCTCTCGACCTCTCCGCAGGGAGCGATCCTGGTCGCCGCTCCGCCTACCGTTGCGACCAGGAAGTCCGTGAAATGAAGACGGGTCGAAAGGCGGCGGCCGCCTTGGCGATGTTGTGCTGCCTCGCCGCCGGGTCCGCTTCGGCTGCGGGCCCCGCAGGACAGCAAGAACCCTCGGACGCCGCTTCGGCGCCTGCCGAAGCGGCGCCGCCCGTCGTCCCGGTCCCTACCGCGAGCGGAGAAGCGGCGCCTTCCGCGCCGCCCGTCCCGTCTGCTCCGGCGCAGCCCGTCGCTTCGCAAGCCGTCGCGGTGACCGCCGCGGAATCGGTGCGTGCGCCTGCGCCCGTTCCGGTGACCAGCCCCGAAGGGGTGAAAACGGCCGAGGCGGTGCGCATCGCGCTGGTGCTGACCTTCCTCAGCCTGATCCCGGCGCTGCTGATCTGCATGACGCCCTTCGTGCGGATCATCGTCGTCCTGTCGATGATCCGCCACGCGTTCGGCATGCCGGAGACCCCGCCCAACCAGGTGCTGGTCAGCCTGGCCCTGTTCCTGACCGCCTTCACCATGATGCCGGCCGCGGCGAGCATCCACGCCGAGGCGGTCAAGCCGCTGCTGGACGGCAGGATCGCGGTGGAGGAGGCGATGGACCGCGGGTCCGAGCCGCTGCGTGCCTTCATGCTGCGCCAGGTGCACGACCAGGACCTGAAGACCGTCTACGAGATCTCCAAGCAGCCGTTGCCGGCCAAGGCCGCCGACGTGGGCCTGATGCAGCTGACCTCGGCCTTCATGCTCAACGAGCTGCGGGTCGCGTTCAAGATCGGGTTCGTGATCCTGCTGCCCTTCCTGCTGATCGACCTGGTGGTGTCGAGCATACTGCTGGCGCTGGGCATGCTGATGGTGCCCCCCTCGACGCTCTCGCTGCCGATCAAAGTCCTGATGTTCGTGCTGGTCGACGGCTGGAGCCTGGTCCTCGAAGGCGTGGTCGGCAGCTTCCGGTGACCCTGTCGGAGGTGAAGCCGCCGACCTGCGCGTCCGAGGAGGACGCCCTGTGGCGCGCCTTCAAGCAGGACGGTTCGAGGGAAGCCCGCGAGGCGCTGTTCTCGTTGCACGTCGCCTTCGCACGCCGTATCGCGGCCCGGCATCATCGCGACCGCGGCGGCGACGTGGAGTTCCAGGACCTGTTCCAGCTGGCCTGCGCGGGGCTGCTGGAGGCGCTGGACCGGTTCCAGCCGGACCACGGCGCCCCGTTCACGGCCTTCGCCCGGCGCCGGGTGTCGGGCGCGGTGCTGGACGGGATCGGCAAGCTCAGCGAGGCGCGAGAGCAGCTGTCGTACCGCCGCCGCATGCGCGCCGAGCGGGCGCGCTCGCTGGCGTCGTCCGTCCCGGCGGACGCCTTGTCCGCCTCCGACGCCCTGGCCGCCCTGATCGAGATGGCGGTGGGGCTGGCGGTGGGGATCATGCTGGACGATCCGGCCCTGTACGCGTCGGGCGAGACCGACCGGCGTCCGGACGCCTACGAGAGCCTCGCGTGGAAGCAGGCGGTCGCACGTCTGCACGCGGAGGTCGCCGGCCTGCCGGACCGCGAGGGCGCGGTGCTGCGGCTGCACTACCTGGAAGGCGTCGGCTTCGACGAGATCGGCGCGACGCTCGGGGTCAGCAAGGGACGCGTGTCGCAGATCCACAAGGCGGCGCTCGGTTCGATTCGAAAACGCCTGCGAAATCCCGCAGACTTCAGACTGAAAAGGTGAGCTTCAGATGACCCAGGAACCCCTGGTCCTGTGCCCGGACGACCGGATGCAGGCCCTGCTCGAAACCGCCGGCGGCCAGGACGAGGTCGTCGCGCTCGCCGCCGCCGAGCGGCTGTCGGCGGAGTATCCGACCGATCCCCGGCTGCACTTCCTGCGCGGCTCCATGCTGGCCGCCGGCCGCCGCTACCCCGAGGCGCACGCGGCCATGAGCCGGGCGGTCGAGGTGGCGCCGGGCTACGCTATCGCCCGCTTCCAGCTCGGCCTGCTGGAGCTGAGCTCGGGCGACCCGGGGTCGGCGACGCGGACCTGGGCGCCGTTGCAGGGGCTGGGCGAGAACAATCCGCTGCGCCTGTTCGCTAGCGGCCTGGAGCACATGGCCCGCGACGAGTTCGAGGCGGCGAAGGCCTGTCTGGAGCGAGGAATCGAACTGAACCAGGAGAACCCTGCCCTCAATCGCGACATGCGCATGGTGATCGCCGAGATGCCGTCCTCCGGCCCGGATGAGCCCACCTCTTCGGTGGATTTCCTGCTCCGTCAGTCCGCGGCCAAGGGCACGAAGCACTAAGCGCCGCCGCCGCAGTCAGTCCTGGAACGGCTCCGTCCGTTCGGTCTCGCCGAGCATGAAGGCGTCGGCGACCAGTTGCAGGGGGCGCAGGTCGACGTCGGAGGCGCCCGCCTTCGCTAGTTGGGCGAAGCGACGGTAGAGGCCGGGGTATTCGGCGCGTTCGGGGCAGTCGACCTGAGCGCCGTCGACGATCAGGCGGGCGCCGCCGTCGGCCAGAGTCAGGGCTGAGCGGGCGGTCCGCACCCGCACCTCCCAGGTGTCGCGCGGGGTGCTGCGCCAGTCGAAAACGGCGCCGCCGCGTCCGCCGCCGGCCAGATTCAGCGCCAGCTCGGCCGCGATCGGCGCCTGGCGGTTGGAGGGGACCAGCAGCCGCGAGCGCGAGACGAAGACGGGCTCGGGCAGGATTTCGGTCAGGATCGACAGGGCGTTGATGCCGGGGTCGAACACGCCCATGCCGCCCGCGCTCCAGATCCACTGCTGGCCCGGGTGCCAGCGGCGGACGTCCTCGCGCCATTCGATCTCGACCGCCTCGACCGTCTCGCCGGCCAGGCGGCGGCGGGCCTCGGCCACGCCCGCGGCCTCGCGCGAGTGCCAAGTTGCGAAAAGGGTCGGGCCGCCCGACCGCGCCATGGCCGCCAGCTCCAGCGCCTCGGTGACGGTGGAGGCGGGCGGCTTCTCCAGCATCACGTGCTTGCCGGCCGCCAGCGCCGCGGCAGCCATGGCCCGGCGGGGCAGGGGCGGGGTGCAGAGCGAGACGGCGTTGAAGCCCAGGTCGGACGCCAGCAGGGCGTCGTAGGCTTCGAAGTTGCGCACGTCCGGCAGGCCGCCGTGACGATCGACGGTGGCCGCCAGCTCGAAATCCGGATCGACGGCGATCGCCGGCAGGTGCTGGTCGCGGGCGATCTTGCCCAGGCCGACGACGGCGATGCGCAGGGTCATGGTCGAAAGCCGGTCCGTTCGGTCGCAGGTCGAAGGTGAACCGCCATGCCGCCTCGAAGGTTCAGGGCGCCGCAGCGGCGGCGAACCGCAAGAAGCCCGCCACGTCGATCTCTTCGGCGCGGTCGGCGGGGTCGATTCCGGCGGCCTCGCACAGGGCCTCTCCCCCCAGGCTCCTCAGGCTGGAACGCAGCATCTTGCGGCGCTGGCCGAAGGCGGCGGCGGTGACGCGCTCCAGCGAGGCCAGCAGCGGGCGAGGAGGAGCGTCGGCGCGGGGCGTCAGGTGGACCACCGCGCTGGCGACCTTGGGCGGGGGAGTGAAGGCGCGGGCGGGCAGGTCCATCACCACGCGCGCCTCGCACACCGCCTGGGCGATCACCGCCAGCCGTCCGTAGGCGGACGAACCCGGCCGTGCGGCGATGCGGTCGGCGACTTCCTTCTGGAACATCAGGGTCATGGCCCGCGGCCGCCACGGGCCGGTCAGCCATTTGATCAGCAGCGGGGTGCCGACGTTGTAGGGCAGGTTGGAGACGACGTGCGCGTCGACCGACGTTCCGTGTTCGGCCAGCAGGGCGGCCTCGTCGGCCTCCAGCGCGTCGGCCTCGACCACGCTCAGGCGCCCGGGCGCGGCGTCGCCGGTCTCGGCCAGCAGGCCCAGGAACCGCGGGTCCTTCTCGATCGCGATCACCCGCCCCGCGTCGCTCTCCAGCAGGGCGCGGGTCAGGCCGCCGGGGCCGGGCCCGACCTCGATCACCGCGCGGCCCTCGAACGGACCGGCCAGGCGGGCGATCTTGCGGGTGACGTTCAGGTCCAGCAGGAAATGCTGGCCGAAGCTCTTCTTGGCCAGCAGGCCGTGCTCGGCCAGCGCGTCGCGCAGCGGCGGCAGGGCGTCCAGGCTCATGCGGCGGCGCGGCGGGCGGCAAGCGTCCAGGCCAGGCGGATCGCGGCGATCAGGCTGTCGGGCCGCGCGATCCCCTGGCCGGCGATGTCGAACCCGGTGCCGTGGTCGGGCGAGGTGCGCACGATCGGCAGGCCCAGGGTGACGTTCACCCCGCCCCAGAAGTCCAGCGTCTTCACCGGGATCAGCGCCTGGTCGTGGTACAGGCACACCACCGCGTCGTAGGCCTTGCGCGCGTCGGGGTGGAACAGGGTGTCGGCGGGCCGGGGATCGGTGATGCGCACGCCCTCGGCGCGCAGGCGTTCGGCGGCGGGGGCCAGCACCTCGACCTCCTCCCGCCCGATGGTTCCGGCCTCGCCCGCGTGCGGGTTCAGGCCGGCCAGCGCCAGGCGCGGCTCGGCGACGCCGAAATCGCGGCGCAGCGCCTCGGCGGTCACGCGCGCCGTCCGCACCACTCGCTCGGCGGTGACCGCGCGCGGGACCTCGGCCAGGGGCGTGTGGATGGTGACCAGCGCCACCTTCAGGTCGGCGGCGGTCAGCATCATCACCGGCCCGCGTTCGCCCTCCCAGGGAGCGTCGGCGGTCAGGGCGGCCAGGAACTCGGTGTGGCCGGGGAACTCGAACCCAGCGGCGTAGAGGGAGGCCTTGGCGATCGGCGCGGTCACCACCCCGGACGCCTCGCCCCTCAGCGCCAGCCCGACCGCCGTCTCGATCCAGCGGATCACCGCGCCGGCGCGGTCGTGGGCGGGGCCCGTGGGCACCGCCGGCCGGTCGGCGGCGGCGTCCAGCACCGGCAGGGCGCGACGGAACAGGGCGGCGCCCTCGGCCATCGACGACACGCGCTCGCAGGCCGCCGCTCCGGTCGGGAAGGCGGTGGCCACCACCTCGGCGTCGCCCACGACGACGAAAGCCTGGCCCGCGCCCTTCAGCGCCGACCAGGCCTTGACCACGATCTCGGGTCCGACGCCGCGCGGGTCGCCCAGGGTGACCGCGAGCGGCGCCGTGGACGTCACCGCGTCTCGATGGTGGCGGAGTTGCGCAGGTCGCGCAGATAGCGCTTCGCCAGCATGGTCAGCTGCTGACCGAACAGGCGGTTCTCGATCTGCTCGCGCGAGGGAAGGCTGGCGCTCTGCTGACGCTCGCCGCACAGGGCCAGCAGGTGCATGCCGGCCGAGGTGCGCACCGGAGCGCTGACCTGACCGACCTTCATCTGGTCGGTCACCTGGCGGAAGGCGGGGGCCAGTTCGTTGACGTCCGTCTCGCCGAGATCGCCGGCCACCGCGCCTTCCAGCTTGGCGCCTTCGGCCTCGATGTTGTCGCAGGTGAGCTTCGAGCGGATCGACTCCAGCTTGCGGGAAGCGGCGGCCACGTCGGCCTCGGTCGCTTCGGCCGGCAGGCGCAGCGCGGTCTGCTTCAGGGTGACGATCTTGGACACGGCCTCGCCTTCGCGCTTCTCGCGAAGATAGACGAGGTAGGCGCCCTGATCGGTGACGATAGGCTTCGACAGCTGGCCAGGGTTCATCTGGGCCAGGACCGTTTCGAGCTCCGGGGCGATGTCGCCGGCGATCAGCCAGCCCGCGTCGCCGCCCTGAGCCGCGGACGGCGCGTTGGAGAACTGACGGGCGACGGCCTGGAACGGGGCGCCGGCCAGCAGCTGCTCGACGAGGGACTGGGCGGTCTTCTGCGCCTCCTCCTGGCCTCCCACGGTGGCCGCGTCGATGAAGATCTCGCCGACCAGGTACTTCGGCTTGGCGTTGGCGGCGACCATCTGCTGCAACGCAGCGTCGATCTGATCGTCGCCCACCCGGGCGCGGCTGTTGAATCGGCCGCGCACCAGCATGCGCCAGCCGGCCTCCGCGCGCAGCTGTTCGCGCAGGGTCTGCGGGCGCACGCCCATGGACTGCAGCCCGGCCAGCAGCTGTTCCTTGGTGATGTTGTTATCGTTGGCGAGCTGCTCGACCTCGGCCTCGATCTCGGCCTCGTCGATCTCCACCTCGAAGCGCTTCAGCTCCTGAAGCTGCAGACGCTCGTCGATCAGAGACCGCAGGGCCTGCTGCTGGATGCGGGGCAGGTTCTCCTCCGTCGGCTGCACGCCGGTGGTGGCCATCAGCAGCATCATCCGCTGCTTCAAGTCGTAGGTGGAGATGACGTCGTCGTTGACCAGGGCGGCGACCCCTTCGCCCACGGCGGGGGTCTGCTGCCGGGCCGAAACCGTCATGGGGGCGGCCAGGATCGCCGCCGCGGCGACGCCCGCCACAAAACGCGTGAAACGCATGGTCGTGCAGCTTCCTCTGAGGACCCGGCGATGCTCGGTGTCACCGCTCGTCATAGCGCCTATACCCTGCATCTCCCAATGTGGCGAGGTTTAGGCGCAGCAATATGGACTCCGAACGGCCGAAACCGCCGAGTTCGGTCTCGTTTCGCTCGTACACCAGCTCGATGCGCGTGCATTCGTCAATGTAGAGCAGGCCGATCTCGGATCGACGCCACAGGTTGTTGTTGAAGTCGCGCGTCGCGTCGAAGACGACGCCCCAATTCCGGGTCGCCATGACTTCGCCTCCAACCTGAAGGTCTTCGACCTCCTGGAAGGTGGGGAAGTAACCTTCCCGCTCCGGATCGTCGAAGAAGGCGTCCTTGTCGATCACGTAGCGCAGGAAACCGCGCGCTCGCTCGAAGTCCCAGTTGGCCGCCGCTTCACCACGCCGCAGGTCGCCGCTGTCGTCGATCCGCGCGCGGCCCCAAAGGCTCAGGTTCCCGAGCGGCCGCGCCTGCCCGGCGAGGATCCAGTCGGAGCTGCGGTCGGCCAGGCCTGTCGGATCGAAGATACGGGGCGTGTTCGGATCGACCGGGTCGGTGTCCAGAGGGTCGGTGTAGTCGCGCACCCGCAACGACGGCTGTTCGTCGGCCCGGAAGCTGCGGCCGACGAAGCCGCGGGCGAAGCGGCCGTCTCCCCAGTTGATCGTCGCTTGGCCGCCGACGGTCAGGCGCGCGCCGCCCTCGTGCAGGTCGAAGCCGGTCAGCCGGTCGGGACGGAACAGGTTGGTCTCGTCGGTCTCGAACCAGAGGCCGTCCTCGTTGGGAAGGCGCTCGTCCAGGTCGGCGTCCGGCGAGATCGCCAGCTGCGCCATGGGCTCGAGCACCACCGAACCCCATTCGGTGCGCCGGATCAGCGGATAGCGCACGTCCAGCCCGGCCGTGGCCGTGGCCCGACCGAACGACGCTTCGCGCGTCCCGCCGTCCAGGTCGCTCAGCCGGTAAAGGTCGCCGCGGGCCTCCAGGAAGGGCTCGATGCGGACCCCGCCGCGGGTGGTGATGGTGCGCCGCCAGTCCGCGCCGAAGCCTGCTCTGGCCATGTCCACGCCGGGCCGGCGGGGGTCGCCGGGGCGGGCGGTGTAGAGCCGGCCGCCCGGGCCGTTCTCGACGTACAGACCGCCCGCGTCCTCCGAGCGGGTCAGGGCCACGGCGTCCGCGCGCAGCCGCAGGCGCCCGCCCGCGATCTTGCCCTGCGGCTCCCAGCGCGCCTCCACCAGAGGCGCGATCACCGGCAGGAATCCCTCGTCCTCGGAGTAGATGCAGCGGGCGATGTCGACGGCCGCGGGCGAGGGCGCGCATTCGGAAAAGTCCGGCGCCCCCGTCGAGCGGTCGAGCAGATAGGTCGGGCGCAGGCTCTGGAAGCTGAGGGCGGAGATCGACAAGAACGAGCGCTCGGTCTGCCGGATCGCATAGGCCTGCGAAGTCAGCCGGCGGCGCTCGCTGTGGAAGTAGCCGCGCTCGGCGTAAACGTCGTCGATTGCGTAGCGGTCGAACAGGGTGTCGTCCGACACCCGCTCGGCGGTGAAGCCCCAGCGCCAGGCCGGCGTCAGCTGGAAGTCGCCGTCCGCCAGGACGTAGCCGCGGGTGCTCTCCTCGCCGAACTTGTCGCCGTCGCTGTCGAAGCGCTGCTCGTGGGTCACGCCCGCGCGCGCCTGAACCAGGCCGGACCAGAACCGCTTGCGCCAGTCCAGGTTCAGGAAGGGGTTCACCTTGGTGTTGATCTGCGGACTGATCACCAGGTCCTGGTAGGGCGAGATCACCCAGAGGTACGGCTGCTCGTAGGACAGGCCGCGCCGGTCCGAGACGGTGATGTCGGGCATCAGCAGGCCCGAGCTGCGCTCAGCGGTCGGATCGGGATGCCACAGCACCGGAGTGTAGAACACCGGCACGCCCCAGGCCTTCACCACGGCGTTGCGGTAGTAGACCAGCTGACGGTCGCGATCCTGGACGATCTTCTCGGCCTGAATGGACCAGGTCGGCTGCTTCGGCCGGCCGTCCGGCGTGCAGATCTCGCAGGGCGTGAAGATCGCGCGGTTCAGCTCGTTGACCGTCTCGCTGCGGCGCACGGCGGTCGCGGCGGCGATCTTGGCGTTGTACTCCTGACGCGCGGCGAAGCCGACGGCGACGCCGGCCCGCAGCTGGTCGTCCAGCTCGATTTCCTCGGCGTACTGGACCGTGCCGTCGGGCTGGAGGATTTCGGCGTTTCCGCGGGCGATCACCCGGCCGGTGACGGTGTCGTAGATGATCTCTTGCGCGCGCAGCGTCCGCTGCTCGTAGCGCGCCACCACGTTTCCGCGGGCGGTCAGGGTGTTGTTCGCCTGGTCCTCGACGATGGTCTCGGCTTCGAGGAACAGCCCGCCTTCCTGGAGCCCGTCCAGGCCCGCCAGATCGGCGTTGGAGGGCGTGGGCGGCGGCTCGGCGGGGCTCTGGGCGAAGGCCGGCGCGGTCAGCAGGGCGAGGGCGGCGGCGCCTGCGAACAGGCGCGCCTTGACCGCCGTCTTCCACTTCCGACCCGGCGACCCGGCGTCCCCCATGCGAATCTCGGTCCCCTGACGCACGAAACGGCGACGTTCGTTCAACCGTCTTCCGTGTGGAAGAGCAAGGTGAAAGCCGACAAAAAGGCGATCAGCGGCGGAATCCAGCCCGCCGCCAGCGGCGGGATGATCTCCGCCTTGCCCAGCGCCCCCGACAGCTCGTTGAAGAAGAAGATCACAAACCCCAGCGCCACGCCCGACCCGGCCAACAGCGCCAGACCCCCTAACCGCATCAGCCGAAGCGAGAAGGCCGCGCCCAGGATCGACATGGCCGCGAACAGCAGGGGCGTGGCCAGGAGCTGGTGGAAGCGCAGGCTGTAGGCCGTGGCGGTGAAACCCGCGCCTTCGATGCGCGAGATCATGCCGGGCAGGGTCCAGAACGGCACCGAGCGCGGCTGGGCGAACTTCTCGAAGGCGTTGGCGGGGTTCAGGGTCGAGGGGATCGACAGGGTCTCGTAGGCCACCGCCTGCTCGCCCGCCCCGGCCTCGCGCGCCCCGTACAGCTGCCAGAACCCTTTGCGCAGCACCGCTTCGCGCGCCTCGATGGTGCGCGAGGGCTCCGGCTGGCCACGGTCGTCCAGGGTGTAGACGTAGAAGGAGACGTCCCGCAGGCGGTCGCCCGGCGACACCCGCGTGCGGGCGCGGATCACCACCTGGGTGCGGCCGTCGCCCTGGCGCAGCCACACGTCCTCGGGCGCCACCGGCACGTAGCTCTGCAGCAGCTCGGCGGAGCGGCGCTCGTACCGCTCGCTCAGCCACGAGGCCAACGGGCTGAAGGCGAAGATGGTCAGCAGGCCGATCACGAACGCCGCCCCCGCCGCCGGGAAGATGAACCGCCAGGCCGAGACCCCGGCCGCGCGCATGGCGATCAACTCGCTGCGCCGGTTGAAGCTGACGAAGGCCGCCAGCACCCCGAACAGGAACACGAACGGCAGCAGGGTCAGGACGGTGTTCGGCGCCTTCATCAGGGTCAGGCCGAACACGTCCAGGAAGCCGACCTCGGTGCGGGCGCCGACTTCGCGCGCCACCGTGACGAAGTCGATCAGCAGGATCACCGCTCCGATCACCGCCAGCGCGCCCAGCACCGCGAACAGGGTCTGGCGCAGGACGTAGCGCTCTATGCGGCCGAGGCCGAGATTGACGGCCGCCAGACGGCCGGGACGCGCCTCGATCCGGTTCACGCCGCCGCTCCCGAAAGCAGGCCCGGCTGGTCCGACGCCAGCGGCACGGGCCGGCGCACCTTCTGGCGGAAGATGACCCGAAGCGCGATCCAGGTGGTGGCGATCGGCACCACGTACTGGAACAGGTTGGCCCAGGCGTTGTCGGCGCAGGCGGCCAGCACGCCGAAGCCCAGGATGCGCACGAAGGCGGCCGCCGCCCCGACCTGGGCGATCCGCCGTCCGTAGCCGGTCCGGCTGAACGCGCCCCCCAGCACCCCGGCCAGGGCCAGGGACATGAAGGCGAGGTTGTACAGCGGCGAGGCCAGGCGCGAGTGCCCCTCGGCCAGCAGCTCCAGCCGGTTCTTCCGCTCCCACTCGTTCTCCAGGTTGGGGAAGAACAGCTCGTGCAGCCAGCGGTCCGAAGTCTTGTAGTTCAGCCGCTCGTCGTTGGTGATGAACGGCGACAGGTCGAACAGATATTCGTCGAACGACAGGAAGTTCAGCACTCCGTTCTGGCCGAACACCTGGCTGGATCCGCGGCGCATGACCAGCGCCGGCCGCCCCTCGACCTTGGTGATGCGACCCTGCTGGGCGGTGTAGACCGTGGCGCTCCCGTCGCCCCGTTCGACGTGGATGAACAGGTTGCGCAGCAGGCCGTTCTGGTCGATCCGCTGGGTGTAGACGGTCAGCCCCTCGGCCGCCTGGGCGAACTCGCCTTCGCGCACCAGGGTGGCGGCCAGGTCGGTGCGGACCTTGTGCATCTCCTGGCGCATGGCGCGGTAGCTGGCGGGCTGGATCCACAGGTTCACCACCAGCGCGGCCAGGGTGACCAGGACACCCAGGCGAATCGCCGGCGAGATGACCCGCCAGCGGCTCAGGCCCCCCGCGAAGCAGACCACGATCTCCTGCTCGGTGTGCAGCCGGTTCAGCGCCACAAGCGCGCCCACGAACACCGCGATCGGCAGGATCATAGACACCAGCAGCGGCAAGGCCAGGAAGGTGACCTTGAACAGCACCCAGGCGCTCTGGCCGCGTTCGACGATGATGTCGAGCGCGCTCAGGCTCTGGCTCAGCACGCCGACCGCCAGCAAGGCCGCGACGGCGGCCAGCACGGGGACGAGCAGCTGGCGAAAGAGGTATTTCTCGATGAGGGTCATGTACGGGGGGCGGGGCCGTTTGCCCCTCGTGGAGAGGCATGTATTACACGGCCCTTGCGCGCCGCGACAACCGCCGCGCGGACTAACATGAAAGCCCGGCCTGACCGGGTCGTCGCCTCCAGGAGTTCAGTCGCCCATGAAGATCGAGTTCGTCGACGCCGCGTCGGAAACCGCCGTCCTGGCGGTGCTGGTGCACGAGGACCGCAGCCTGTCGCAGCCGGCGCGGACCTACGACGAGCAGACCGGCGGCGCCCTGATGCGCGCGGTGAACGCCGGCCGCTTCACCGGCGGCAAGGGCCAGACCCTGTCGGTGGCCGCGCCGCAGGGCCTGCTGGCGCCGCAGCTGCTGGCGGTCGGCGCGGGTCCGAAGGACGGCTTCGACGAACTGGCGGCCGAGGCCGCCGCGGCGCAGGCGTTCCAGGCGGTGAAGACCTCCGGCGCCGAGACCCTGGCGATCGACGTGCGCGACCTGTCGCCGGTCCTGGCCGCCCGCGCGGCGTTCGGCGCGCGGCTCGGCGCCTACCGGTTCGACAAGTACCTGACCAAGGAGAAGCCGGAGAAGAAGCCGTCGATCGCCACGGTCCAGATCGTGGTCTCCGACGCCGCCGCCGCGCGCGCCGCCTACGAGCCGCTGTCGGCGATCGCCGACGCGGTGGTGTTCTCCCGCGACCTGGTCTCCGAGCCCGCCAACGTCCTGTACCCGCAGGAGTTCGCCCGCCGCTGCAAGGAGCTGGAGCGCCTGGGCCTGACCGTCGAGGTGCTGGGCGAGGCCGAGATGGCCGAACTCGGCATGCACATGCTGCTCGGCGTGGGCCAGGGCAGCCGGCGCGACAGCCAGCTGGTGGTCATGCGCTGGAACGGCGCGGCCGATCCGAACGCGCAGCCGATCGCCTTCGTCGGCAAGGGTGTGTGCTTCGACACCGGCGGCATCTCCATCAAGCCCGCCGACGGCATGGAGGACATGAAGTGGGACATGGGCGGCGCCGCCGCCGTGGCCGGCCTCATGCACGCGCTGGCCGGCCGCAAGGCCAGGGCCAACGTGGTCGGGATCCTGGGCCTGGTCGAGAACATGCCCGACGGAAACGCCCAGCGCCCCGGCGACGTGGTCGCCTCCATGTCGGGCCAGACGGTGGAGATCATCAACACCGACGCCGAAGGCCGCCTCGTGCTGGGCGACGCGCTCTGGTACTGCAAGCAACGCTTCCAGCCGAAGTTCATGATCGATCTGGCGACCCTGACGGGGGCCATGATCATCGCGCTCGGCAACGACTACGCGGGCGTGTTCTCCAACGACGACGCGGTGGCGAACGCGATCCTGGCCGCCGGGGCGGGGGAGGGCGAGAACGTCTGGCGCATGCCGCTGCCCGCCCAGTACGAAAAGCAGATCGACAGCGCCATCGCCGACATGAAGAACACCGGCGGCCGGGCCGGCGGCTCGATCACCGCCGCCCTGTTCCTGCAACGGTTCGTCGACGGCACGCCCTGGGCGCACATCGACATCGCGCCCACCGCCTGGAAGAAAGATTCCAAGACCCCGACCGTGCCGGACGGCGCGGCGGGCTGGGGCGTGCGGCTGCTGAACCGGCTGGTGGCCGACGGCTTCGAAGGCTGATGAGCGCGGGCGGGACCTGCGAGGTCTGGTTCTACCACCTGGAGCGCAGCGCGCTCGATCAGGTCCTGCCCGAACTGCTGGAAAAGACTCTGGCCCGCGGCTGGCGGGCGCTGGTGCGCGCGGCGGAGCGCGAGCGGGTCGAGCACCTGGACTCGCACCTGTGGAGCTGGCGGGACGACTCGTTCCTGCCCCACGGCGCGGCGGGCGAGCCGCGCGCCGAACGCCAGCCTGTGCTGCTGACCACAGGTCAGGAGAACCTCAACGCCGCCCAGGCCCTGTTCGTGGTCGACCAGGCCGAACCGGGTCCGCTCGACGGCTACGAGCGCTGCGTGCTGCTGTTCGACGGCCGCGACGAGGCGGCGGTCGGGTGGGCGCGCGGGCGCTGGGAGGGGTACAAGGCCGAAGGCCGGCCGGTCTCCTACTGGCGCCAGACCGAGCATGGATGGGAGAAGCAGGCATGAGGCGGGCGTTCGTCTTGGTGGTCCTGGCGCTCGCGGCCTGCGGCGGGCCTGCGGAGAAGGCCCCCGACGCACCCGTCTCCTCCGGCCCCGCTCTTCCGGCGCCCGCTCCGGCGGCGCGGCCCGAGCCCGTCGCGACCGACCAGTGCGGCGCCGACGTGTGGCGCCCTCGGCTGGTGGGGGCGCATCGCTCGACCATTTCGGCAACTCCCGAGGGGGCGGAATGGCGCGTTCATTGCACCACCTGCCCGGTCACCGAAGAGTTCCGCCCACAGCGGATGAACATCGCCTACGACGAGGCGAGCGGGATCGTAAAATCCGTCAACTGCGGCTGAAACTTAGGGAGAAAACCTGATGCGTGTTCTTGGCGTCCTGGCGCTGACCGCCGTGCTCGCGGCCTGCGACACCTTCCCGACCGGAGAGCCCTCCGGCGCGCTCCCCCCGCCCGACGAGGCGAACCAGTGCCGCGCCTCCGACTATCGCTGGCTGGTCGGCCGCAACCGCTCCGAAATCCCGCAGACGCCCAAGGGCGCGGTCTGGCGCGTCTACTGCTCCGACTGCGCGGTGACCATGGACTACAACCCCGAGCGCCTGAACATCGTCTACGACACGGGCAGCGGCGTCGTCCGCGAGGTGAAGTGCGGCTGATCCGATCCTCCCCTGCGAAGCGGGGGAGGGGGACCATGTGGAGCATGGTGGAGCGGGCGTGAGCTGGAGCAGCGCTTCGCCGTTTTGCTGCGAAAGACCTGAACGGGTTTGGGCGGCGGACGCCCCCTCCACCGCTTCGCGGTCCCCCTCCCCCGTTGCACGGGGGAGGACCTTAGAGCCCCGCTTCCGTCTTCGCAGCTTCGTAGGCTTCCGCCGCCTCCATCCACTCGCCCTCCGCCGAGGCCAACGCCTCTTCGGCGCGGGCGCGCTCGCGGCCGAGTTCGGCGGCATGGGCGGCGTTCTTGACGAACAGGGACGGGTCGGACAGCTGGTCGTTCAGACGGCCGATCTGCGCCGACAGGATTTCCATCTGCTTTTCAATCGCATCCACCTGCTTCTTCAGCGGCGCGATGCGCTGGCGCGCCTCGGCGGCGGCCCGGCGCTGGTCCTTTTGAGAGACGCCTGAAGGCTTTGCCTCGCCCGAGGCGGCCGACCGCGCGCGGTCGAGCACCAGGCGGGCGTACTCGTCCATGTCGCCGTCGAAGGGCCTCACCCCGCCGTCGGCGGTCAGCCACAGCCGGTCGGCCACCAGCTCCATCAGCGAGCGGTCGTGGGTGACGATCACCACCGCGCCCTCGAAGTCGTTCAGGGCGTCCAGCAGGGCGCGGCGGCTGTCGATGTCCAGGTGGTTGGTCGGTTCGTCCAGGATCAGCAGGTGCGGCGCGTCCATCGCCACCATGTTCAGCAGCAGCCGCGCCCGCTCGCCGCCGGACAGGTCCAGGCACTTGGTCTCGGCCTTGGCGGCGGTCATGCCGAACGCCCCCAGCCGCGCCCGGCGCTGCGGTTCGCTCGCCTCCGGCATGGCCCGACGGATGATGTCCAGCGGCGTCTCGGCCGGGTTCAGCGCCTCGATCTGGTGCTGGTGGAACCAGCCGACCTTCATCCGCCGGTCCTTCCACATCTCTCCGCCGAGCGCCGGCAGGGCCCCGGCCAGCAGCTTGGCGAAGGTCGACTTGCCCGCGCCGTTCACGCCCAGCAGGCCGATGCGGTCGTCGAGGTCGAGCCTGAGGGTCAGGTTGCGCAGGATCGGCTTGCCGTCGTAGCCGACGCTGGCTCCCTCCATCCGCACCAGCGGCGGCGCCAGCGCCTTCTCCGGCGAGGGCAGCAGGAAGGGCGCGACCCGCTCATCCACCACCGCCGCGATGGGGGTCAGCTTCTCCAGCCGCTTCAGCCGCGACTGCGCCTGGCTTGCCTTCGACGCCTTGGCGCGGAAGCGGTCCACGAACGACTGCAGGTGCGCGCGCTCGGCCTCCTGCTTGACCCGCGAGGCTTCCTGCAGCCGCAGCTTCTCCGCCCGCTGGCGCTCGAACTGGTCGTAGCCGCCCTGGTACAGGTCCAGCCTGCCGTCGCGCAGGTGGATGATCGCCTGCACCGAATTGTTCAGCAGCTCGCGGTCGTGGCTGATCACCAGCGCCGCGTTCGGATAGCGCTTCAGCCGCGCCTCCAGCCACAGCGCCCCTTCGAGGTCCAGGTAGTTGGTCGGCTCGTCCAGCAGCAGCAGGTCTGGTTCCGCCAGCAGGGCGCCGGCCAGGGTCGCCCGCATCCGCCAGCCGCCGGAGAACTCGCTCATGGGGCGGCTCAGGTCCTTGGTCGAGAAGCCCAGGCCGCTCAGAATTTCCGCCGCCCGGGCCGGGGCGCGTTCGGCGCCGATGGCGGCCAGGTCCGCGTGCAGCTCGGCCTGGCGGTCCGGCGGCGCGGCGTCCACCTCGGCCATCAGCCGCGCCCGGCGCGCGTCCAGCGCCAGCACCGCGTCCAGCAGCAGGGTGGGGGAGGCGGCCACCTCCTGGTCGACCGTCGCCACCCGCCAGCCCCGGGGCAGGACGATGTCGCCCGCGCCCGGGGACAGCTCGCCCAGGATCAGCTTGAACAGGGTCGACTTGCCGGCCCCGTTGCGCCCGACCAGCCCCGCTTTCATTCCAGCCGGCACGGTCACCGTCGCCCCGTCGAAGAAGCGCCGGCCCCAGGCGGTGAATCCGAGGTCCTTGATCTGCAGCACAGGTTACGTTCACGGGCGGTTGGAAAGGCGGAGGGGCACGGCTATAAGCCCGCGACCTTCAATCCACCAACCTTTGTGTGTGCCCAATGACCGAACGCACCTTCTCCATCATCAAGCCGGACGCGACCGAGCGGAACCTGACCGGCGCCGTGAACGCCGTCATCGAAAAGGCGGGCCTGCGCATCGTCGCCCAGCGCCGCATCCGCATGAGCCGCCAGCAGGCCGAGACGTTCTACGAGATCCACAAGGAGCGCCCGTTCTTCGGTGAGCTGGTGGAATTCATGACCTCGGGCCCGGTCGTGGTGCAGGTGCTGGAAGGCGACAACGCCGTGCAGCGCTACCGCGACGTGATGGGCGCCACCAACCCCGAGAACGCCGCCGAGGGCACCATCCGCAAGCTGTTCGCCCGCAGCGTCGGCGAGAACTCGGTGCACGGCTCCGACAGCGCCGACAACGCCCGCATCGAGATCGCCCAGTTCTTCACCGACGACCAGATCGTCGGCTGATCCGAACCGCGTAAGCTCAAGGAGGGCGCCGTGTCCGAGAACCCCATCGCCGACCCGCTGGTGGAGAACGCGGCGCCCGACACCGCCGGGCCTGTGCGGCTGGACGCCAGCCCCTCGGGCGTGGCGGTGGTCACCATCGCCCGACCCGAGAAGCGCAACGCCTTCGACGCGGCGACCATCGCCGCGCTTCGCGAGGCGTTCGAGACCCTGCACGGGGCCGACCACGTGCGCGTGGTGTTCCTGCGGGGCGCGGGCGGCATCTTCTCGGCCGGCGCCGACCTGGAGTGGATGCGCGACGCGGCCGGCTGGAGCGAGGCCGACAACCGCGACGACGCCATGGGCCTCGCGCGCATGCTCAAGGCCCTCTACGACGTGCCGGCCCTGACCGTGGCCCTGGTCGAACGCGCGGCCATGGGCGGCGGCGGCGGCCTGGTGGCGGCCTGCGACATGGCCATAGCCACCCGCGACGCCAAGTTCGCCTTCTCAGAGGTCAAGCTGGGCATCATCCCGGCCACCATCAGCCCGTACGTCGTCGACGCCGTGGGGCCGCGCCACGCCAAGGCGCTGTTCACCACCGGACGGCTGTTCGACGCCGAGTTCGCCGCCCGCATCGGCTTGGTGACCGAGGTGGTGGACGACTCCGCCGCCCTGGACGCCGCTCAGGAGCGGATCGCGACCGAGATCATGGCCTGCGCGCCCGGCTCGATCGCGGAGTCCAAGCGGCTGGTCTGGGACGTCTGGGGCCGGCCGATCGACAACGCCCTGATGGACGACACCGCCCGCCGCATCGCCAAGAAGCGCGTCGGCGAAGAGGGCCGCGAAGGCGTGGCCGCGTTTCTTGAGAAGCGCAAACCGTCCTGGGCGGTGTAAGGTGACGCCCTCTCAGCCGGGGGGCTTCGATGAGTCGAGAATTGGAACTGGCCGGCGGCATGGCCGCGGGCGGTTGGTTGAAGTGGCGTCGCAAGCACGCGGACATTCCGCCGGGCACGCCGTGCGCCAACTGTGAGACGGCCCTGCAGGGGCCGTACTGCCACGCGTGCGGGCAGGTGGCCGAGGATTTCCACAAGTCGATCTGGAAGCTGTTCGTCGAATCGATCGAGAGCTTCTTCCACTTCGACGGCCGCCTCTGGAAGACGCTGCCGGACCTGACCCTCAGGCCGGGGCGGCTGACGCGCAGCTACCTCGACGGCAAGCGCGCCTCGCAGATCCCGCCGTTCCGGCTGTTCCTCGTCATCCTGCTGATCGTCTTCTTCGTCGGCCACCAGACCTCGTCCGGCAAGGTCGAGAAGGCGCAGGCGAGCGACGGCCCGACTTCGGTCCGTGAGCAGGTGCGCCGCGGGATCGAGACCGACAAGGAGCTGACTCCGGCCGAAAAGGCCGAGGCTCTGGAGGCGATGAATTCAGTCGATCGCGTGCTGAAGATCGACCCTGTCGAGGGCGCGCCGGACATGCAGGCGTCGCGCAGGCTGGAGATCGGCGACGCCAAGACCGCGTCTGCGATCCAGCATTGGATGGAGGAGCGCGCCAAGGCGATTCAGGAGGACCCCGAGCGCTTCCTGCTGATCCTGGAAATCTGGGCTCACCGGGTGGCCGTCCTGGCGCTGCCGGTCTCGGCCCTGCTGCTGACGCTGCTGTTCGTGTTCCAGAGGCGGTTCTTCGTGTTCGACCACCTGGTCTTCTCGATGCACTCGCTGTCGTTCCAGCTGCTGCTGTTGACGACGATCCTGCTGGTTTCCGCCCTAGTCGGGCCTGTCGCCTGGTGGCTGTTGCTGGCCATGCCGGTGCACCTGTTCGCCCACATGCGCGGCGTGTACGCCACCGGAGTGTTCGGCACGGTGCTGCGAATGACGCTGCTGGCCTGGGGCACGGTGATCGGTTTCAGCCTTCTGGCGATGCTTTGGCTGTACCTGGGCGTGAATCAGATGGGCGGGCATTGAGTGGCGAGTGGTTAGTGGCGAGTGATTAGTAGGTAGTGCCGAGTGGCTAGTGGTGGGCTCCCGCGCCGGTCCAGCATCGCTGCGTACTCGCCACTCGCCACTCACCACCAACCGCTCTAAACACCTCGGCCATGTTCACCTCCGTCCTGGTCGCCAATCGCGGCGAGATCGCCCGCCGGGTCTTCCGCACCGCCTCTCGCCTGGGGCTGCGCACGATCGCGGTCTATTCCGAAGCCGACGCCGAGGCGCCGCACGTGCGCGACGCCGACGAGGCGGTGCTGATCGGGCCCGCCCCGGCGCGCGAGAGCTATCTGAACATGGCCGCGGTGCTGGACGCCGCCCGCCGCACGGGCGCCGAGGCGATCCACCCCGGCTACGGCTTCCTGTCGGAGAACGCCGAGTTCGCCGAGGCCGTGGCCGCCGCCGGTGTGGTCTGGATCGGCCCGCCGCCGTCGGCGATCCGCGCCATGGGCCTGAAGGACGCGGCCAAGCGGTTGATGGCCGAGGCCGGCGTGCCGGTCACGCCCGGCTACCTCGGCGACGACCAGTCGGAGGATCGCCTGGCTTCGGAGGCCGGCGCCATCGGCTACCCCGTTCTGATCAAGGCGGTCGCCGGCGGCGGCGGCAAGGGCATGAAGAAGGTCGAGGCGGCCGGCGAATTCTCCGCCGCCCTGGCCTCTGCCAAGCGCGAGGCCGCCGCGGCGTTCGGCGACGACCGCGTGCTGATCGAGAAATACGTGACCCGCCCGCGCCACATCGAGGTGCAGGTGTTCGGGGACGCGCACGGGAACGCCGTGCACCTGTTCGAGCGCGACTGCTCGCTGCAGCGCCGCCACCAGAAGGTGATCGAGGAGGCGCCCGCGCCCGGCATGGACCCCGCGACGCGCGAGGCCGTCTGCGCCGCCGCCGTGCGCGCCGCCCGCGCGGTCGACTACGTCGGCGCGGGCACGGTGGAGTTCATCGCCGACGTGTCCGAGGGGCTGCGCGCGGACCGCGTGTGGTTCATGGAGATGAACACCCGGCTCCAGGTCGAGCATCCGGTGACCGAGATGATCACCGGCCTGGACCTGGTCGAATGGCAGCTGCGCGTCGCCGCCGGCGAGCCCCTGCCGCTGAGGCAGGAAGAGATCGGCATCAGCGGCTGGGCCATGGAGGCCCGCCTCTACGCCGAGGATCCTGCGAAGGGCTTCCTGCCGTCCATCGGACCGCTGGATCACTTCCTGCTGCCGGAGGACGAGGGCGTCCGGATCGACACCGGCGTCGAGGAAGGCGGAGAGGTCAGCCAGTTCTACGATCCGATGATCGCCAAGATCATCGTCCACGCCGACACCCGCGAGGACGCCGCCATCCGCCTGGCCGAGGCCTGCCGCGAGGTCGAGGTCTGGCCGGTGCGCACCAACGCCGCCTTCCTGGCCCGCTGCCTGGACCACCCCGACTTCGTCTCCGGCGAGATCGACACCGGCTTCATTCCCCAGCGGCAGGAGGCGCTGATCTCAGCCCCGCCGTCGGCCGACGTGTTCGTCGCGGCCTTGGCGCTGGCGGCGGAGGACGCGGCCGCCGCGCTGGGCCTGCCGACCGACGGCGATCGGTTCAGCCCCTGGCAGGCCACGCCGGACGGCCTCTACGGCTTCCGCCTGAACGCCGAGCCGCGCACCGCCCACCGGGTGGAGGTGGACGGCCGCACCGTCTCCGGCGCCGCCCGCCCGCTGTCGCCCGGCGAATGGCGGTGGCTGGTCGAGCACGACGGCCGCTTCGAGGAGGCGGCGATCCTGCACGAGCACGTGGTGGTGGGCGAGCGCAAGGCGCTGACCTTCGTGCGCACCGGCGAGGGCGTGGCCCTGTTCGACGAGGGCGCCGCCGTCGAAATTCGCGAGACCGAAGTGGCCGGCGGCGGGCATTCCGAGACCCAGTCCACCGGCGCCCTGACCGCGCCCATGCCCGGCAAGATCGTCGCCGTCCAGACCAAGGCCGGCGACACGGTCGAGAAAGGCCGCCCGCTGGTGGTGCTCGAAGCCATGAAGATGGAACACGCCATGACCGCCCCCTTCGACGGGGTGGTGGCCGAACTGCCCGTCTCGGCGGGTCAGCAGGTCAGCGAAGGCACGCTGCTGGTGCGGGTGGAGGCGGCGCAGGGCTGACGCCGGCCTGCTGCGTCACCGTCTCTCTTCCTCAATCCGGTCTCTCCTCGCTACACAGCCTCCATGCCCCTGCACCTGGTGAAACTCTGCGTCGGCGTGGACCGGATCGAGCAGCTGACCGCCTGGGGGCGGGAGGAGCGGGGCAAGAGCCGCGACCCGATCGTCCACACCCGCCAGACGCCCAAACGCGCGGGCGAGATTCTGGAGGGCGGCTCGCTCTACTGGGTGATCAAGGGCGTCATCCTGTGCCGACAGGCGGTGCTGCGGATCGACTGCATCGAGGACGGCGCGACGACCCGGTGCGAGATCGCGCTGGGCGACGCGGTGATCGCCACCGCCCCGCAGCCGCGCCGCGCCTTCCAGGGCTGGCGCTACTTCGAGGCCAAGGACGCGCCGCCGGATCTGCTGTCCGGGGCCGGCGCGGAGATGCCGACCGACCTGGCGCGCGAGTTGCGCGCGATCGGCGCCTGGTGAGCGCTCACGCCTTGAACGGCGAGTACTCGGCCTCCAGCGCCTGCATTTCCCGCTCCACCGCCGAGCGCTCCTGGGCCAGGTAGCGCGCCACCGGCGCCCTGAGCGCCGGGTCGGCGATCCAGTGCGCGGAGTAGACCGGCCTCGGCAGATAGCCGCGGGCGATCTTGTGCTCGCCCTGGGCGCCCGCTTCCACCCGGCCGATCCGGCGCGCGATCGCCCACTCGATCGCCTGATGATAGCAGAGCTCGAAGTGCAGGAAGGGCACGTGCTCCAGCGCGCCCCACCAGCGGCCGTACAGAGCATCGCGCCCGACCAGGTTCAGGGCCCCCGCGATCCACCGCCCGTCCCTCCGGGCCATAACCAGCACCACCTTGTCGGCCATGCGCTCGCCCAGAAACGAGAAGAACCGCCGGTTCAGGTACGGCCGCCCCCACTTGCGCGAGCCGGTGTCCGTATAGAAGGCGAAGAAGGCGTCCCAGTGCTCCTCGCACAGGTCGGAGCCGGTCAGGGCGATGATGTCGCGCCCGGCCTGCGCCTCGCGCCGCTCGCGCCGCACCGTCTTGCGGCGGGAGGAGGACAGCGCCGCCAGGAAGTCGTCGAAGGAGTCGTAGCCCGGGTTCTCCCACCAGTACTGCACGTCCTGGCGCTTCAGCAGGCCGTGCGCGCCCAGCCGTTCCCATTCCCCTTGGGTCGGAAAGTTGACGTGCAGGGAGGACACGCCGAGCTCGTCCGCCAGCGTCAGGGCGCCGCCCAGCAGCATATCCTGAACGGCCGCTTCGTCGGCGTCCGGCCGGGCGATCACGCGAGGGCCGGTCACCGGCGTGAAGGGGACCGCCGACAGGAGCTTCGGGTAGTACCGCCCGCCCGCGTCCATGTAGGCCTGGGCCCAGGCGTGGTCGAACACGTACTCGCCCTGGCTGTGCCCCTTCAGGTAGAGGGGCATGACGCCCGCGACCCGGCCCGCCTCGTCTCGCACGGCCAGGTGCCGAGGCCCCCAGCCGGTGCGCTCCACCGCGCAGCCGCTTTCCTCCAGCGCGTCGAGGAAATCGAACGAGAGGAACGGATCGCCGGTCGGCCCGGCGCAGGCGTCCCACGCCTCCCGGCCGATCTCGACGATGCGGCCGTGGACGGAGACGGCGGCCTTCAAGACGGGGGCGGGCGAACGGGCGACCATCCCCCGCATATAGATGCGGCGGTGACCGGCGCGAACCGACCTTAGGGCAGGTTCACCCGCTTCATCCGCCGGCCGTTGGCCGCGGGATCTTCCGGCTCGATCACCACGGCGGTGCTACCCGGCACGATGCGCGCGGGGTCGCCGTCTCCGTCCAACTCCGCCGTCGCCGTAGACGCGTTCGAGGAGGTGACGGCGTAGCGAACCACCGTGCCGCCGTCAGGACTCGTCGCCTCGATCATCGTTCCCATGGTCAGCAGCGGCGAACCGTAGTTGAGCCGAATGCTGGAGCCGTTCGAGCTCGTCACCTTCATGGGCACGAGACGGAACGCCACCTGTCGGGCGACAGCGAGCGCGACCTGGTGCTGCATCTGGGTGAAGAGCGCTTGGCCCGACGTGCTTCCGTAGGCGCGACGGCCGCCGGCGTTGATGTCGTAGCTCGTCTCCATCTGCTTGGTCAGCAAGCCGCCGTGGATCGTTCGCCCGCCGGAGTCACGCAGGACGACGTCCATGTTCACGAACATGAAGTTGCGCTCGAACGAGTAGTCATGCGGCCCGGCCGGCGCGGCGCGCGCGGGCGGAGCGTTCTCGCCGCTGAGATCCGAGATGCGGCCTGAAACTACGTAGGTTCCGCCGGAAGGCTTGACCACGAACTTGCCGGTCGAGGCGAGCGCCGCCTCGATGCTGGTGCGGAGCGAGGCGAAGTTGTCGATGCAGTCGCGCACCCACCAGGTTCGCCAACTGGCGAAAGCCGCCACGGACTCCTGCGTGGCGAACAGCGCGGCGTCCCCGGCGCTCTCCTGGTAAAGAGTACAGCGCTTTTCGCTGTCGATGCGGCCCACGCTGATCGCGATGGGCGTCGCTGGTTGCGCCGTGGCGGGGGTCGGCGCCGAAACTTGCAGCGTCGTGACGGCGAGGGTCGCCGCGGCGACCCAGGCATGCAACGCCCGGCTCATTTGCGTTTCTTCGGTTTCAGCAGCGCCTGCACCTCGGCCGGAGTCGCCGGGCGAACGATGGACCCGACCGGCGGCGGTTGGGCGAACACGCTCATGGGCAGAGCTCTCGACACGCGTCCCGTGACGCTCGCCACCTTGATGTATCCCAGGTGCACTTCCTCGTTGGCGAGCACCTCTCCTGTCGCCGGATCGCGGATCACCTTGCCCTTGGAAAACACCGTCATGATCTGATCGGGTTTCAGGGTGCCCTCGCCGTAGTTCAGGGTCAGGGTTCCGTCCTCCTGAACCGCGGCGACCTGCACGGGGTAGATCGCGGTCACGAGGCCGGCCGCGACCTTCTCGGCCGCCGCGCGCAGCAGGGCGGAGGTGTCGATATCGCCCTGCCGGCCGCCGCATTGCGTCGCCGCCTTCTGGGTCTCGTTGATCTGCGCGACGTACCGGATTTCTCCGCTGCGGGCGTCGGTGATCTTAATGTCCAGCCCCAAGGTAGCGAAAGTGTTGTTGCAGTTAGGGGGAGGGCTGTTTGAGCTGCTCAGCAAAGCGCTCGCCAGGTTGCTGCCGAAATCCGCTTTGCTGTGCAGCGAGACGGTCGTGATCGTGCCGTAGATCAAGAAATCGGCTCCCTCGAAGCCGCCGATCTTGCCGGGTGTGTTCGAGGTGACCAGCCCGGATTTGGCGCGCGCCTGCTCTCCCACCAGCCGCCCGAGCCGCTCGCGCTCGATGACGCGAAATTTGCTGGTGCTGGCGATCGCGGTTTCGATCATCGCCGACAGCGGCCCGGCCTGACCGCTCTGGGCGACGTCTTCCATCTGATAGATGGCTATGATCGGCTTGCCGCTCTGAGCGACGGCATGACCGGGAGCAATCCACGCGAACGCAACTGCAAGGCCGTACAGGAACGCCCTCATCCGCCCACCCCTTCGCCGCAATCCAGCCGCAAAGCTTAACGGTCTGGGCGGAATTGGCAACTATTCGGGGAATTATGGGCGAATCGACTCCCCGGTTGTGTTCTGGCGCAGACCCAGGCCGGCTCAGCGCACCTCGACGATCGCGTCGACCTCGACCGCGAACCCGAGGGGCAGCTTGTAGACGCCTACAGCCGCGCGGGCGTGGCGGCCGACGTCGCCGAACACCTCGACCATCATGTCGGAGCAGCCGTTGATCACCTTGGGCACGTCGTAGAAATCCGGCCCCGCCTGGACGAAGCCGCTTAGCTTGACGATGCGCTGGACGCGATCGAGGTCGCCGTCCAGCGCCACCTTCAGCTGGGCCAGGATGTTGATCGCGCACAGGCGCGCGGCGCGCTGCGCGGTCTCCAGGTCCACGTCGACCCCGACCGTGCCCTTGATCCCGCCGGACCCGTCGGTCGAGACCTGGCCGGAGACGTGGATCAGGTCGCCGGTCCGCACGAAGCCCACATAGGTGGCGATCGCCGCGGGCGGCTCTGGCAGGGTGACGCCGAGTTCGGCCAGGCGCTTTTCCACGTTCGACATGGGGAGGTCTCCGCTTCGTTTGTCGCGCCGGTGCATAGCGGTCCGACGCGGCGGGCGGAAGCCGGTTCGTGCCGGTCGACAGCCTCCGGCTCATATTGCAACGCTCGCGATCAATGTGATATCACTTCAGTATCGAATCGGAGCGAGAGCCATGACCACGACGATCAACGCCTCGGTGGAGAAGCCGGCCCGGACCGGCAACGGGATACTGATGCTGCTGTTGAGCCTGGCTCTGCTGGCGGGCGGCGGGGTGCTGATCCCGACCGACGAGGGGATGCTGATCGGCGTCGGTGCGTTCCTGATCACCGTGGGCGCGTTCCTGCTGTGCGGGCTGTATTCAATGCAGCCGAACGAAGCCTTCGCCATCACCCTGTTCGGCGACTACGTCGGCACCGACCGCAAGACCGGCCTGCGCTGGGTGCTTCCCTGGTACGGGCGCAAGAAGATCTCGCTGCGGATGCGCAACGTCACCAGCGACACGCTGAAGGTCAACGACAAGCGCGGCAACCCGATCGAGATCGCCGCCAACGTGGTCTGGCGCGTGCGCGACACCGCCCAGGCGCTGTTCGACGTGGACGACTACCAGACCTACGTGAACATCCAGATCGA
>Ga0196964_10000183_pt1 | contig 44348 bp, 36 predicted proteins | sample S1_10metaG_FD_148615 | JGI IMG/M metagenome (GOLD analysis project Ga0196964, IMG submission 148615) | Soil microbial communities from Anza Borrego desert, Southern California, United States - S1_10 | ecosystem: Environmental > Terrestrial > Soil > Desert | place: USA: California | collected...
CACGGACAGGCTTTAGACCTTCGTTCATCTTCTCGATTTGTTTCCACATCGCGTCGGCTTCGACTTCCTTCTTGATCTTTGGGTCCTTCTTCAGCGTATCCGCTTCCGTCTTCGCGCGGGTGCCGATGTCATCTCCTGTAAACTGCACGGCGACCTTATCAAGCACCGCAAGCGCCTTGACTGGATCGCTGTCCTTCTTCTCGAGGGCGCTGTCGATCATCTCCGTGCCGCCGTTCTTCAGAGCGTCATACATCATCGTGGCTTCAGCGGCCTCTTCGGCGTCCTTGCTCGTCTTCTTCGTGGCGAGCGTCTTGAGAATCGAACCCAATCCAGAGCCCAGCTTGATCTGCGCGGCCATGGGCGCGAGCTTCTTGTAGGGTCCCGGTCCTGCCAGAGCGGCGCCCGACTCTTTCAACAGCTCTTTGATTTTCGCTTCGAGCTTGCGCAGCGGCGGATCGTCGGCCACCATGTTGCCAGCAGCGTCGAACAGGAAGCTGTGTGGAAGGCCCGTAACATTCGCACCCTTTATATTACCGCCTGTCGTCGCCTGATAACCGGCACCCTGTCCCGAGAGAATGGACTTGATCGCATCGCTTGCGCTGCCCTGGGACTCCAGCCCGATGATGTGGAAACCCTGCGACTCGTACTTTTTGTAAAGTCCCGCCAACTGCGGGATCTCAGCGCGGCAAGGTGGTCACCTGACTCCCCAGTACATCACGAGGACGACCTTGCCTTTCATGTCCTTGGTGGTCAGGGCCGGGCCGCTGACGGTTGTGCCGGGGTTAAGATCGGTGATCGACATGGCAGCCTGCGCAGAGACACTCAGCGCGAGCACCATGGCGACAAGGCCGAGACGTGCCATGTTTACTCCTCCTCATTTTTATATCGGTACAGAATGAACCGCTAATCAGACGGAATGGGGCAGGAGTATATTGCAAAGAAAGCGGCTTTTCAGCCGCTTTTCTTGCTCCTTGTCATGACAGGCCAATACTTACTTTGCGCTGTGACTCTCGCTCTGCCGATCTTTGACCTCTTCGGCAGACTGCTCGAGTTTCTCCGCGCTGGACTGCTCCGCTTTACCGGCATCGCTTGAGCTCATATCGGACTTCTGCGAACACATGCAGTATATTTCGGGCTGTTCCTTCATCGCATTCGCCCGCTCGTCGTCGCTGATCTTGCCATCCTTGTTTGTGTCGAACTTCTGAACCATCTGCTCCCGGTGCTGCTGGTAGGCGGCCTGCAGCGCCTTCGTCGCCTTCTCGCGTTCGTCGTTGCTGAGCTTGCTGTCGTGATCGGCGTCAAACATGCTCAGGACGTTATTGACCTTCTTCTCGAAGTTATCCTGAATCGCCGCGAACAGCGTCAGCGCTTCATCCGGATCGATCTGCCCGTTTTCGTTCGCATCGGTGGAATTGAGCAGCTTTTCCAGGCTCTGCTCGTAGCGTGTTTCAACGATTTTTTCACGTTCATCGGCGCTCAGTTCGCCGTCCTTGTCCGTGTCAAAGCGCTGGAGCATCTCACGGTGATGGCGTTCGTAGCCGGCGAGGTTCAGCATCAGCCGCGCGCGTTCAAGTTCGCTCAAGGAGCCGTCTTTGTCCGTATCGAACGGCTGCAGCGTTTGGTTAAGTTCCTGCTGTTTCTCCTGCGGAGCCTTGCTCGCGTCGGCAGCATCGCCGCTCTTGCCTACGGCGGTTTCGATCGCCTGCTGACTCGACTCGTCCGCATCAGGCGACTTGTAACTTGCCAGCGAATCGCGCATGTTTGCGAATTCATCGGCGTCAATCACTTCATTTGAATTCTTGTCGAGCGTGTCGAACAACTTTTTCACGCCAGGGTCCCACATGCGCACCTGCCCCTTGGGATCCCATAGCTCACATCGGCAATCGATGCTTTCTTCACTCTGATCGTCTTCCGCTGCTGCAAAGATGACTGCTGGGACCAGAACGCAAGCGCACAGTACCAGATAACCTGCATATGCCTTCATTCGATGCTCTCCTTATGAGCAAACATAGCTTTCCACCTCCACATGGTGAACCCAAGGGCACAAGAACTGTGCCGCTGGTCGGCGAAAGCGCCTGCGGAATAACGTTTGCGCCTCCGGCATACGGAGGAAAAAATATGCGCTTCATACTCATCGCCGGGCTCTGCGTGCTGACTCTTCCATTTACCGTAAACGCCGCTACAACAAACGATGCTTCGCCACGGATTGAACTTTCGGGAACGCTCGAGCGCCGCCGGGACCGCCTGGTTTTGCGCGCGGAGGGCGACGATTACGAGCTTGCCTTCGACGACAGCGCGCTTCGCGGATTCGCCTCGGCGCTGGCCGGCGAGGACGTCAGCGTGCGTGGCTACCTGGAGATGCGGCGCACGCGCGGCGGCAGCGTTCCGGTCGTGCGTCCCGATTACATCGGCCGCACAGATGAAGGGCAGGCGGTCAGCACGCGCGTACCTGAAGATGAAATCGAAGAAGCCATTGATACGGCCTATGTGCCGGGAGAAGGCAGCGGACGCGTGGAGCGGCGCAAAGAGCAGATCCGCAGCTCTCAAGACGGGGAAATGCGTGCGCTGCCCTGGCCGAATTACAACCGCGTACAGCGCCGCAAGCTGCAGATCCGCGAGCGCGAGCGTGAACGCGATCTGCTCGGGCGCGGCACGTATCTGACGCCTGGCGGCGGAACCGTGATCATCAACAATCCATGAGGTGCTCTTCCACGACTTGAACACGGAGGCGCGGAGGTCACGGAGAGCACTGAGTTTTTCCTGACGGGTTGTAGTTGCCCTTCTTTAGCACAAACTTGGCGTTCTTGGCGCCTCGGCGTCCTTGGCGAATACAAAGCATTTGATCGCCGGATTACTTCAGAATCGGGCAGAGAACGAGCTGGCGCAGGTCCATCACCGCGCCGCCGACTTTTTTGGTCGGCTTGAGTGTGAGTGAATACGGGCCTGGCTTTTCGAGATTCAGCGTTCCGACTTCCAGGAACGTGAACGTGTGATAACCGCCGGTATTCTTCGTGGTCCAGTTGAGCTTCTGATCTCCAACAGCGATTTCGATCTCGCTGCCGCCGTAGCTGCCGTGCATGGCAAAGACGATGAACTTTGCCGGCTTTTTGACCTCAAAATCCCAGCTCACCCAATCCTTCTCGTTGCCCCAGTAACCGAGCGTGTTCTTGTCGGGCCGGTTTTCAAACCGCAGCGTCTTGCCGTGCACGATTGAATCGCGCGCGTGCAGCGTGATCGAGACATCCTCGTCCTGCACAATAGGTTTGCCTTCCGGCGCGGGCGTAAGAAGCAGCGCTTTAATGTTGAGCGGCTTGGCCGCGTCTGCTGGTTCGGTTGAAAGACTGACGGGCAGCTTGCCTGATTTATCGAGATACACGCGGCCGAGCTTCACGTTCGCGGCCTGGCCGTCGCCACTTCCGGAGAGCTCTTTGCCGCCAATGGAGCCTTTTACTTTTCCGGCCGCGGCCGCTTCAAGCTGCGCCTGGACGTCATACATGCCCCACCGCGCGGCGTTGTATTCGCCCTTGATCTCCGCGCCTGCGGCCGCGGGCGTCCAGGTGACGACGCCGTTTTCATCAACACTTTCCGCCCCAAACAATGTTGTGCACGCGCAGAGCAGAACGACACCGATCAAGCGTTTCATAACCCCCCCAAAGAACAAACGGCCCAGTCCTCTGACGCCTGGAATTGAAAAAGAATTCAGCTTCGTATTCGCGTCTTTCACTTTGCGTCTTAGTGCCTTTACGTGAGCTAGGCAGTCAGGCGCTTCTCCATTGCCCGCACACCCAGCCAGCCAAAGATGAATGCCATCGCGAGCAGAATGAGCGGGCAATACACGGCCCAGCTTACTGAGGTGCTCGCAAATCCGGTCGTCACCAGCCTGAACGTTTCAATCACGTGGAACATCGGCAGAAAATAGGCGCCCCAGTAAAGACCATACGGCAGCTCTTGAACCGGGAACATCAACCCGGAGACATAAACCAGCGGCGTGAGAAACGCGGTGAAGTAATACTGAAACTGGTTGATGTTCTTGACCACAGATGTGACAAGGAAACTCAATCCCGCAAACGCCATTGCCGTGAAAAAGCCAACTATCGGAATCAGCACCGCATATGGCGAGCGGATATTGCCGAAGAGCGCCAGCACGACGGCGACGATCGCCGAGTACAGCAGCCCCTTGGTCGAACACCACAACAGCTCGCCCAAAAAGATGTCCCGGCGCGTCAGCGGCGTGGCGAGCATCGCCGAATACGTTTTCTGGTAGCGCATGCGCACAAACGTCGCATGCGTCGCTTCGAACGAAGCCGTGTAGAGCGCCGTCATGCCGAGGATCCCGGGCGCCATGAAAGTCGCGTAATCCAGCCCGTTGAACGTGCGGTCCAGATAACGCCCTACGCCGAAGCCAATCGCAATCTGAAAAAACAACGGCTCAAGAATGGCCGGAGTCGCGTTCGCAATCAGGCTCGTACAGTACACGCGAAAATGCCGGTACCACACGGCGGCAATGCGACTCAGCTGTGAGGGCATCGGCGGCGGCGACATCTTCGACGGCGGCGCCGCGTTCATTCCGGCCGGCGGCGCGGACAATCCGCTGGATGGCGGAGATACTCCGGTCTCCGGGAGGGTAGGTGTAGCCTCAGGAGGATTACTCATCCAGGCTCCTCCCCGTCAGCTTCAGGAACACGTCTTCGAGCGACGAGCGGCGCACCACGCCGTCGCGCAGCGCGTTGTTGCGCAACGAGGACAGCAACAGGGCTTCATCGTTTGAAAAAGCAAACCCGCGATCACCATGCTGCTCGGCCTGCAGATCTTTGATCAGCGCAGCGGTTGCCGCGCCGTCTTCTTGAGCGTCGAATTCGAGCACAAAACGCGGCAGGTTTTTAGCGATCAGCTCTTCGGGGGAATCCTCCGCGATCAGCCGGCCTTTGTTTACGATTCCGACGCAATCGGCCAGCTGCGCGGCCTCCTCCATGTAATGAGTCGTCAGCAGGATCGTCATGCCCGACGCCTTCAGCTTGCGCAGCGCGGACCAGATCGCGTGCCGCACCTGCGGATCGAGGCCCGTTGTCGGTTCGTCGAGGATCAGCAGCTGCGGGTCGTTGAGCAGCGCGCGCGCGATCATCAGCCGGCGGCGCATGCCTCCGCTGAGCTCCTGGATTGGCACATGCTCGCGCCCTTCCAGTTCCATGAACCGGAGCAGGCCGCGCATTTTTTCCTGAAGCGCTTTTCCGCGCAGCCAGAAAAACATGCCGTAGATCTCCAGGTTACTCCAGACGTCCAGGTCTTCGTCAAACGCATCGTCCTGCAGCACAACACCCAGGCGTGTCTTCACTTCGCTCTGATTTTTCCACGGATCGAAGCCGACGACACTGAGGCTTCCGCTGTCCGCGGCCAGCATCGCGCCGATCATCTTGGAGAGCGTCGATTTTCCAGCGCCATTGGGGCCAAGCAGCGCGTAACAGATACCGCTTGGAATGGTCAGCGAGACGCCGTCGACCGCGCGCAGTTCGCCGTAGCTTTTAACCACAGATTTAAGATCAACGATGGCGCCGTTGGCGGAAGCCGTGCCGTTCTGCATTCATCCTAAGATGAGCGATAGCGACTCGATTTTCCACCGCAGTTTGTTTGAACCGCCACGGCGCGAAAACGCGAGCGAAAAGGAGTGAGCGCCACGCGTTTTCACTTCCCGCCGATGCAGTACAAAAATTTATCCGAACGGATCAGCAACCTGTCGCCGTCCACGGCTGGGCTGGCGTCGAAGGTGCTTCGATCCACCAGTGAATTCGTGGCAAGCAGTTCATATTTGGGTTTCGCGGCGATCACGTACGTTTCGCCGCGGCGGGTGAGAAAATAAAGTTTGCCATCAGCGAGAACTGGCGAAGCGTAGAACTGGCTGTTGGGAGCGAGGGACTCTTCGAAAATGACTTCGCCCTTCTCGGCTTTGACGCAGGATACCGTGCCCTTCGTTTCATGAACCCAGTAGACATGTCCTTCGTGAACAATCGGCGAGGGTACGTTGGAGCCTTTGTTCGAACGCCACAAGCGGTGTGTCGCCGTCACATCGCCGCGTCCGCCAGCGCGCACGGCCAGTGATCCACCGGTGCCGCGGCCGCCGATGCTGTAGACGACGTCTTTATCGTTCACGATGCTCGGCACCATATACCAGCCGATGTCTGTCGCGCAGGACCAGAGCTGTTCGCCAGTCTCTGGATTTACACCCAGGACCTTGCCCATGATGGCAACGACCAGTTCGGTCTTGCCGCCCGCGAGCGGAACGAGGATGGGCGTGTTCCAGGACTCCTTCATCCCGCCCATTCGCCAGACTTCCTTACCTGTCGCCTTGTTCAACGCAATGAGCGACTCGCTTTCAACCGCGGCGTTGACGATGACCATATCTTTGTAAAGCACCGGCGATGTCGCCGAGCCCCAGCCGTGAACCTTTGATCCGACGTCTGCCTGCCAGAGCTGCTTGCCTTGCAGATCAAAGGCGATGACGCCCGACTTTCCGAAGAAGACGTAGATGTTCTTGCCGTCCGAAACAGGCGTACTGGAAGCGTAGCCGTGGTCGCGCACTTTCGGTGTTTCAGGCTGCTGGGCCGGGACATCCTTTTGCCAGACGACCTTGCCGTCAGCGCGCTGAATACAGAGCACGTGCCGCTGCAAGGCGCCGATGTCGCCGCCAGGCGCTCCCGGAACGGCGTAGCCGCTGTAGCAGGTGATGAAAATACGGTCGCCCACGACGATGGGACTCGCGCCGCCTGGACCTGGCAGTGCAGTCTTCCAGGCGATGTTCTTGTCGGCGCTCCAGGAAGTGGGGAGGCCTTTGTTGCGGCTGATCGCCTGGCCCTCAGGACCGCGGAATTGAGACCACTCCTCCGCAAAAGAGTTGGACGCCGAAACTGCCGCTAGAATGGCAAGTGAAGCAAAACAAAAAACAATTCGGCTCATCGTCGACCCTTTGTTAATCCCGAGAATTCTGTGTGTCACCACTTTAAAGACGGTTCGAGCGCCCGCAAAATTGCCGAAAACTTTGCAATGCTACGGTTCACCGACGGATTGCCGCTGCCCTGTGTTGACAGCAAGAGGGATCCGCCGCAGCGAATCCCTCTGTTTTCCTGGCGCCTTCAGCTTTGTGGCGGCTGAAGCTGTTAGAACCCGCCCGGCGGAACCTGAGCCGGCGGAGCGGGCATGCCGCCCATCATGGGCATCGCCAGCCCTGCACCGAATGCCAGCAGGAAGATGCTCTGAAACGGCGGTATGGGGCTGCGCAATACGCCGACGTTCAGATCGCCCTTCGTAACCGCGCCCGTCAGCAGAGGGGGCAGGTCTTTGAACAGCTGCGCCGGCGGTGGGAGCGTGGCAAGATTCTTCTTCAACACCGGGTCCTGAATCTTGGTCTGCAGCAGTGGCAAACCTACAGTAGCGCCGAAGCTGGCAAGTGATTTCACGTCGATATAAACGATCTGACCCTTGCGTTCTTCGGCACCGATGTTCCCGAGAGCTTTCACGAAGTCGGGCTGCGTGAGCAGGCCCGGCGTTTTGTTGTCGATGTACGTGAGCTGTTTGCGCAGCGCCTGAATGGACGAGGCTATGAAGACATGGTTGCCTTCGATGGCCCAGCAGGGCGCGTACGGGAAGTTCGGCTGAATGGGCAAGCCGAGCGCCGCCAGGTCGAGCTGGTAAATCTTGCGAGCAGGCGTATCGATTTCGCGAATAGCATTCTTGTTGTCATAGGCGCTGAATCCCTTGGCAATCGCAGCGTTTACGGCCTTCGCTTTTTCGGCATCGGGGCAGGTCAGAAACATGCCGATGTCGGGAGGCGCGACCGCTCCACCGGGCGCCAGGACCACATAGTAGCCGACGCTGCCTTTAACGAGCGCCAGAATCTCCGTGAGCTTCAGCCCGGATTTTTCTTCGAATGTTTTGATCACCGCCGTAAAGTCCGGCGGTGCCACTGGCGGCGGCGGAACTTGATTCTTCAGCCCGTCCATAATCTTCTTCAGGCCCGCCATGTACTCGACGAAGGCCGGCCCGAGCTTGGCGCCATCCACATAGGTGACCATTGCCGCGACCGCATTGGAAGGAATCAGCGAAACATCGGCGAGCGGCGGAGGCGCGTCAGCGGGGGGGATACCAGCTGCTGCCAGTCCTGCGGGCGGTCCACTGTTTACCATGACAAAGCGGTCTTCGAACGAATCACCCGAGACGGCGCTGGACATAACCATGTATTTAGCCGTCACGCCCGCGGCCTTCATCATCTCGTCGTAGCCGGGCAGCGGAGTCATCGACTGAGCGAATTTCATGTACTTCTGGAAATCCATCGCGAACACAAATTCAGGATTCGCATTCAGGCTGGGCCGGGCTTTCTTGAAATCGGCCGATCCGGCGATGCCGCCCGGCGCCAGGAATCCATCCACCAGCTTCTGCACGGACTCGATGTTGTTCGCTACAATCAGGTGCCGGCCCAGCAGCGCCACGGACGGACCCATGCCGAGCGGATGATGCAGAATTTCGACATCCTTGTGATTGGTGGTTTTCTGGCCGTCAGCGAAGATGCCCGTTTTCTTGATCAACTCATCGAGCACATCGCGCGGGTTGGGGTCGGTTATCTCAATCAGGGCGCCCAGCTTCACCTCTTCAGGCGGCGGCATCAGCTGCAGTTCCCAGATGGCGAATGCGAACTGGCCTTTGAAGCGTTCAACCCACGTCAGCGCCTCCTTCTTCTTGTCGGGCTGCTGGTTCAACAGTGCATCAAGCTGCGTGCGGAAGGGTTCCAAGTCCTTTGACAGAACGATCTGACCTATCGCGGTTTTTTTGGCGTTCTCCAGAGACGTGCCCAGGTTCTTCAACTGAATCGCTACGATAGATGAGGCCGGCATCACTTCGAGGTAATCGATGGCGCCGATCGTCGACAGCCGCAGCCTGCCCAGCAGCCGCGCTGCCGTCGCCTTCACCTGCGGATCGGTCGAGGCCTGCGCGGCCTTCAAGACGATCTCGGCTTTGGCTCCGGCACGCGTGAGTTCCTTTTCGGCATTCTGGCGCTTGGCGAAATCTTCATCACCCAGTTCTTTCACCAGTTGCTTAAGCCGTTCTTCTGTAAGCGGCGCGGCTTCCTCGGCATAGGACGACAGCGTCAGTGCCGCTATCACGCCCAGTGCTAAAACCCGTTTCCAGTTAATAGACATCGCTGCTGCTCCTTTAGATTTTGACTATCGAACGCGGTAACTTTATCCGTTGAGGACGGGTGTTCCAATTACAATCCGGCGCCGATTCTGTAAACGGCCGGCTGCGCTTAAAGAGACCGCTTACCTGATTGACGCTGATTGAAAAGCTTTTAAACTCCGCTAGCGTTCTTCAAGGCCGCCGCGCAAACACTGCGTTTTCGCTGCCACTAAATCGCCAAGCCAGATCGGAATGTATGATGTTTGTGGCGTTGTTTCTTCTGTCTTTTGTTTCCCGCGTTGTGGCTGCGTTTAACAAGATGCGGAATAGCTGTGGAAAACTCTATCGAAAAGCTGTCAGCCGGTTTTCCATAACGGCAACGTCTATTCACATCTTCCAACAGTCCGTTCAGATACTGTCGGGCTCTTGCTTTGGTCCTTACACGTCCCTTAAAGCCGCGACAAATGGATCCTCTGACGAACTGTTATCCAAGCCCTTGTGTTATGTCTACGACTCACGTGTGTGTTTCCAACGGAATCAGTTTTGCCAGTCTGAACACGTTATTCACGTGCGTTTTTCAAAGTGGAGATTGGTCCAAACTGCTGCTTATGCGCTGGTTAGCGCATCCAGAGATAGGTTCTACACAGACTTTTTCTTCCATACGGCTGGTAGGAGTTAAATAAGTTCTCCTTTCTTTAATAGCAACGTCATCTGTTCGCGTTAAGCTCTGAAACCCCTGAGCGACGCTATTCGGAGGTTACTGTCATGAAGTTGGTCGTTAAACGAGAACCATTTACAGCCGCCCTGTCCGCCGCAGCCGCAGTCGTTCCACTGCGTGGCGCGCGGCCGAGCCTTAAAAATGCACTGCTGATCGGCGACGCTGAAGGCAACATAGAGATTCAGGCTACAGACATGGAAGTTGGCTTGCGCTACAGGCTCAAAGCCGAATCCATCCAGTCGCCCGTCTCTCTTTGCCTGCCCTGTATCACCATGGCCGGCCTGCTGAAGGAATGTACCGAAGACATCGTTACGCTGGAGACCAGCGGCCCGAAGGGCGTGCTCACGATCGGCCGAGACCGTTTCGAAGTGCTGGGCCAGGAAGCGTCGGACTTTCCTGAAGTGCCCGGCATGGGTGATGGTCAAACGCTGACCGTGCCAGCCGCAGACATCTCGAAGATGATCGACCGCACCATATTCGCCGCCGCGCGCGAGCAGGGCCGTTATGCGATCAATGGCGTGTATCTGCAGTGCAAAGACAAGGTGCTTGAGATGGTCGCCACCGATGGCCGGCGCCTGGCGTTCTGCAAGAAGAAACTTAAGAATGCAGGCGGGCTTGAAGAAGGCGTGATCGTTCCGATTAAGATGATGCAGGAAATCCGCAAGCTCTGCGACAACGTGCCCAGCGGCGAAGAACTGCAGCTCGCGGTGCGCGGGCGAGCGGTGCTTGTCTGCGGCAGCGCAGTGACGCTCTCGAGCCTGGTCGTAGAAGGCATTTTCCCGAAGTATCAGCAGGTCATCCCGAAAGACTCGGACAAGGAAGTCACGTTCAAGCGTGACGCGCTCTCGCAAGCGCTGCGTAAGGCGATGTTCCTGACCAGCGACGAAACGCGAACGGTGCAGCTCACCTTTACGCCCGGCACGTGCGAAATCGAAGCGCGCTCGCCCGATAAAGGCCAGGCGCAGGTGAAGATCGAAGTCGAGTACACCGGCGAAAAGATCGGCATCGGCTTTAATCCGAATTATCTGCAGGACGCTCTGAAGGTCCTCGCGACCGACACCGCGCGCCTGGAGCTCAAAGATCCGGCCCGTCCGGGAGTGCTGCGCGAAGGCACCGATTTCCAGTACGTGCTGATGCCGGTGAATCCGCGGGATTAATGTACGCAAGCTATTAGCGTGCGGAATTCCTGGAATGATCAGAAGACGCGCTCGCCAGTGGCGGGCGCGTTTAACATGCGGAGATCACGATGGGAAATAACGATCTCATCGACCCCCTAGGCCGCCGAATCACGTTTCACAACCATACCTGGTACGGCCACATCCTGCGGGCCCACCCTGAACTCAAATCAGAGCGTTCGCGGATCGAAGAAACTCTCCGCAGACCGAACAAAATCTGTTTAAGTATTTCATCGCCCGAACTGAGGTATTACTATATCAGTGCGAACAGAACGGGGCTTTTTCTGCGAGTGGTAGTAGACATCCAGAAGGGCCATGTGCGAACCGCGCATTACATTCGCACGCTCGAAGGAGGACCAGTGGAATGGTCAGCGTAGATACGCTCGAAGGGACGATCGATCAGACGCTCTGGTTCCACTACGACGTTGGAAACGACGTACTTTATTTGCGACTGATCGAACATCGCCAGACTGAAGTTCATGGAGAAGAAACACCGGATGGTGTGTTCGTCATGAAATCGCTTAGCGATGATAAAGTCGTCGGTATTGAAATTACAAACTGGTGGAAGCGTTTCGGTAAAGGACCCTTGCCAGATTCCCTTACCCAGGTGACCCAGTCCATCGAACCATGGATTAGCCGCGTTGCCGCATAACCAGCGATGCCCGATAACCCTAACAACCCTCTCCCCCTCGGCGACATCCTCAAGAAGATCGTCCGCAAGGGCGGCGCGCAGAAGAAGAAACTCGCCGGGCGCGCGCTGGCGCAGAAGACGCTCAGCGAAGCGCTGGGACCACAGGCCGCGCATGCTTCCGTGGCCAGCGTCAAGACCGGCATCGTTACCGTCGACACCGATTCGCCTGCGCTCTTTCAGGAGCTCGAAGCCTTCCACAAGCAGAGGCTCATCGACGCCTTCCGGGCGGAGGGCTTGAATATCATCGAGCTGCGCGTGCGGCTCGCAAAAAACCGCTGAAAAGAGCGAAAAATTTGTTTCAAATTCCGCCATATTTTTCGCCTGAAAAAGGCGAATTTTGCCTCGATCACGCAGCAGCGAACTACCAGACACAGGCTTTTCAAGTGACATTTTGGCAGGCTGAAAAAGAGCTGAAATGCGGGCTTAGAAAGGGCTGGCAACAGGGTCTGCCTTTCAGTAGAATTTCATAGGTAAAAGCAGCTCTAAAAAGGCTTGCTTTCCGGGGCGTTTTAACCCCCGAAATGTATTGATCAGCCATATCGCTCCGCACTGGAGCACGCAGGCAGAAACAAGGGCTCGCAGGGAGAACAGATGAGCAATCCGGCAGAAGTTGCGGACGGAAGCGCGATCAACGCCAGCGTCGAAGAGAAAGTGCTGGTGAATAACACATCCGGCGCCGTTGCTGAAGGCAACTACGACGCGAGCGACATCAAGAAGCTGGAGTTCCCCGAAGCCATTCGCAAGCGGCCCGGTATGTACGTCGGCGGCGCCAACGAAAATGGTCTGCACCATCTCGTCTACGAAGCGGTCGACAACGCGGTCGACGAAGCCATCGCCGGGCACTGCAAGAACATCAAGGTTTATCTCTACGCTGACGGCTCCGTTTCGGTCGAAGACGATGGCCGCGGCATTCCGGTCGCCGAGCACCCCACTGAAAAAATCAGCACGCTTGAAGTCGTCATGACCAACCTGCACGCGGGCGGCAAGTTCGGCGACACGAAAGGCTACAAGGTCTCCGGCGGCCTCCACGGCGTGGGCATCAAGTGCGCCAACGCGCTGAGCGAATGGTTCAATGTCGTTGTCCAGCGCGACGGGGGCATGTGGGAGCAGAAATACCATCGCGGCATCCGGCAGACAGACGTGATTCGCATCGGCGATTCGGCCAAGCGCGGCACGAAAGTGCACTTCAAGCCCGATCCCCAGATCTTCCCGATCCCTGAGCTCAAATTCGAGACACTCTCCAAGCGTTTTCGCGAAATGGCGTTCCTGAATCCGGGCCTGGCCATCACGGTTGCCGATGAGCGCAATGGTAAGAATGAAGTCTACGATTATCCGGGCGGCATCAAGGCCTTCGTGGAACACCTCAACGCCGGCCGCACGCCGATTCACAAAGACGTGATCGCCTGCCATGCGCGCAGCGAGAACATCGAGATCGACGTGGCCTTCCAGTACAATGATGGCTACGACGAAAAGATCTTCTGCTTCACCAACAACATCAACAATTCGCTCGGCGGCACGCATCTGTCCGGCTTCAAGACGGCGCTGACGCGCGTGTTCAACAAGTACGGCCGCGAACACGAAATCTTCGACAAGGACGTGGCCGTCAGCGGCGACGACATGCGCGAAGGTCTCACCGCGATCATCTCGGTAAAGGTGCCCGAGCCGCAGTATGACTCGCAGTCCAAGACGCGCCTGGTCACGGCCGAAGTCGAAGGCCTCGTCAACAGTCTCCTCGGCCAGAAGCTCGAAGACGTCTGCGAAACCAATCCCAAAACGGCGCAGGCCATCTGCCGCAAGGCCAAGGACGCAGCCATCGCACGCGAGGCGGCTCGCAAAGCCAAGGAACTGGCGCGGCGCAAAGGCGCGTTCTCAGGCGGTGGACTGCCCGGCAAGCTGGCCGACTGCCAGTCGCGCGACCCGGAAGAAACAGAGCTCTACCTGGTCGAAGGAGACTCCGCCGGCGGCAGCGCCAAGAGCGGCCGCAACCGCAAGTTCCAGGCGATTCTGCCGCTGCGCGGAAAAGTGCTGAATGTCGAAAAAGCGCGCGCCGACAAGATGCTCGCCAATGCTGAAATCTTCACGCTGATTCAGGCCATCGGTGCCAACATCGGCGAAGAGTTCAACATGGAGAAGCTGCGCTACGGCAAGATCATCATCATGACCGACGCTGACGTCGACGGCTCGCACATCCGCACGCTGCTGCTGACGTTCTTCTACCGCCAGATGGCCGCGCTGGTTGAAAACGGCCGAATCTACTGCGCGCAGCCGCCGCTCTTCCGCGTGCAGCGCGGCAAGACGGTCGAATATGTCACCAGCGCCGAAAAGATGAACGAGACGCTGCTGAAGCTGGGTATCAAGGGGACGCTCCTTGAAGTGGCCGGCCGGGTCGCGCAACTCGAAGGCGTCGATCTGGAAAACCTGATGAAGCCGCTGGAACGTCTCGAGCATCTGCGCAACAGCCTCAAGCGCAAGGGCGTGACGTTCGAAGATTACATCAAGCTTGAAGACGAAGGCCTCTTCCCCGAATGGCACGTGGTCGTCGGCATCGATGAAGGCTTCTTCTTCAGCGAAGAAGACGCCGAAAAGTTCCGCAAGGAAAAGGTCGACATCCTCATGGCCAAGCGCGCCGCCGAGGACGCGGCCGAGGGCGCATCGCGCCGCAAGGCGAAAGCGGACACAGAAGGCGATGACGGTGGCGCAGGAAACGGCGATGCCGAGGCGGCCGCGGCCGCGGCTGTCAGCGCCGATGACATGGCCGGCCAGGCCACGCTGGTTGCATCGGGACTGGGCGTCGAAAAGCGCCACCTCACCGAAGCGCAGGCGCTGACCGAAGCGTTCGGCGAACTGACGCTCAGCGGTTTCTCGCGCCAGGATTATCTCGGCAGCGGAACGGCGGAGACTGGCTACAAGTTCAAGGTCATCGAAGAAAACGGCACCGAGCATCCCGTCAGTTCGCTGGCCAACGTGCTGAAGAAAGTCCGCGAGATGGGCAGCCGCGGCATTGACATCCAGCGCTACAAAGGTCTGGGCGAAATGAACGCCGACCAGCTGTGGGAAACCACGATGGATCCCGCGCGCCGCACCCTGCTTCGCGTGCAGCTCGAAGACGCTTACGCAGCCGACGACATGTTCAAGATCCTGATGGGCGAACAGGTCGCCGCGCGCAAGGAATTCATCGAACAGCACGCGCTCGAGATCGAAGACCTGGACGTCTGATTGGGACCGCCGGCGTCTCGCCGGCCGTTGGTAGCGCAGGCTTCCAGCCTGCGAGTTTCGTTGTACGGGCGTCCCGCCCGTACAGTTGCGCGCGGCCCGTCAAACGCGCGCCGGCAACAACGGACACGTCCGGCATAAGCGTGTGCTCGTTCCCAACAGCGGCATGGGCGGGACGCCCATGCTACGAGGCTGGCCGCCACGGCCGTAGTACGGGCGTCCCGCCCGTACAGTTGCGCGCTGCCTGCTGGGCTCCCTACACTATAAGAAACGATTAGCGAAGTCGATTTGTCGCGACTTTCTTTGGAGATTTTTTGGGTGTATACAAACCGCGTTGCGCCAAGGATTTACACGACGACTTTTTTGAACTATTTTAGAAATTCGCCCAGTCGTAGTGTTGATGAGTCCGTCAAACCGCAATTAGTTGTGGTGGGGTGAGTGAACGCCAGACGTGCACTCACTCCCGCGGGTAGCATCAGATAGACGCGGAGCGGCTATCTGTGTCGAGCACAGCGAGATTCAAACGCTGAAAAGAAATGCCTGTTTGCCGGACGCGCTCCCGCGATTAAGAAGACTATCGCATGAGCCCGCCAGCACAAACACGCGCGCCAGGAAATGAGGCTTGTAGCTGGACGGACCGATTGTATTCGGAACACTAAGTCCGCGGGCGAAGCCTATTCTGAAACGTTGAAATCCCGCTTCGCGGGACACAGATAGCCGCTGCGCGTCTATCTGTGCCACCCGCGAAAGCCCCGGAACGGGCGACAGAGGATTACACGACGAAGGCGCTCAGATGCAGTTGGAACCAGCGGCGTTTCATGGCGTGCTCCGTCGGGCGTTGCGTTCTAAAATGAATGCAACTAAGGAGAGTGTGACAAAACTAATTACCACATTTAAAGCTGCCGGTCTTAGATTTAAGTGTTCGGTCTCATCCAGAACGGTGATATCCACCAGCGCTGACAATTCCACCTCGGTCCAGTCAGTAATTACATGCCAACACGTAAGCGGCCAACCGCGTTCGTGTCGTATTGCCGTTAACTCGCCGGTTCTAATTGCCTGCGTTCTTACCTGAGCGTTCGCCCAAATCAGCCCGCCCGCCACAAACATCAGCACGACGCAGGTGCTCAGATGCAGTTGGAACCAGCGGCGTTTCATGGCGTGCGGTCCTCGCGGCGCCGGGCGATGTATTCAAGTGAAATAGCCGCTAGGATCATTATCAGCAATACGACAAACACATTCGCAGCCAAGCGTAGCGGATGGAATGTTTGATCAGGCCAGATACCGGACGTGTAGTAAGTAGGCCAACCGCAACCATGGTAATCCCACGTAGCTGTGAAAGTGTCTTCCGGTTGGGAGAATGTTCTTCGGAACACCAGACGAACATACAAATTGGCCTGAGTCAATACTCCGCTCAACAACATCAGCACAACGCAGGTGCTCAGATGCAGTTGGAACCAGCGGCGTTTCATGGCGGAGTGATCCTTGAGTCGCTGCCATTCGCTTGCCCGGAGGGCAACAGAATCATAGCCCACCGCGCGAGCCGTGGGAAGAGGCATCCGCTACGGTTTCGCGAGTCCCCGAACGGGGGTGAAACAACCGATGTGCAATTATTAAGGACATCAATCCGATCGGAAACAACACTCCTCCCATCATAATCAACAATGAAGTATTTACCCAAAAATGAACAATAGCTTTTCTTAAGACAGAGACTTCAATGTCACCGAGGATTCGTACCGTTAGATATGTTGACAAAAGCGAAAAGAATAACGCGAATAGCACGGATCGCGCCTCCCGCACTTCTAGCTCTCTCTTGGAAATCAAAAATGCCCCTGAAAATATTTTGAACAAATACATATTCATACCGCAAACCAGCGACGCCACGAAAAGATCAAGCAGGTTAAATCTTACTGAACCGCGTCCACTTAATTGATTACTTTTGACGAAGGGCATCTGCGACATCCCTGATTATATCTGGATCTTTAAAGCATCGCTGCCATTCGCTTGCCCGGAGGGCAACAGAATCATAGCCCACGGCGCGAGCCGTGGGAAGAGGCATCCGTTGGGGTTTTTCCAGAGCCCCAGCGGGGCGGCAGAATCAACGCATTCACGCGTCTCTGTCGCCGCTCCGCGGCTTTGCGTGCATCTCGCGTCCGTTTTCCCACGGCTGGCGCCGTGGGCTACTATGCTTTTGCCCGCTTCGCAGGCAAGGGGACGGCCACGCTCGACACTGATAGTCGCGGGTGGCTTGAATTCTCGCGAAAGAATTTCGCGTGTGGTATAATGGCGATTCAGTTATGTGACAAATTCACGGGAGGGGGATTCAATGCGTGTTTTCTCAGCGGTATTGCTTGCGGCGTTTCTTTCAATCAACGGCTTTGCGGCCGACGCGGATAAGAAAGTTCCAGAAGACAAGGACATCAAAGTCACCGTCACTCCGAGCGGAAGCAAATACCACCTCGCCGATTGCCGCACGATAACCGAGGGAACTGGAAGGGTGGCGCCGCTCGAGGGCGTTAAGAAAGCAAATCTTGAGGCCTGCGCGGTCTGCAAGCCGGACGCACTTGTCGTCGTCACGCCCACAGGCGCAAAGTATCACACGGAAACGTGCAAGTCGGCGGGCAAAGACTCGGTCAAAATGATTTTAGCGGCGGCGCGCACCAAAGGTCTGGAAGCCTGCAAGCTCTGCAATCCGCCGGACGGCAAAGCCGAGAAGCCTTGAGGCGCGCGTGTGGTATGATGAATACCCGAGGTACGGCCACGCCAGTCAAGACGCTTATTACCTGCGACGAGTTTGAAAAGATATCGCACCCCGACCGAACTGGTGGATGGGGAGATTTAAACGTCGCCAACAGGGATGCAGCAGGGCATTGTAGCGTCGCAAATTTAGTGCTGCGAAATCACGTTAAGAGCCAGAAGGTTTTGAAAACGCAATCTATCAGATCTTCCTGAGTGATAGAGATGCTACATTGAGCTCCATCTCCAAAAGCCGCCCGCCCGTTTACTGCCGGCGTTTTTCCCGCACTCTCCCCCGTATACGGCGTATCCTGTTTAGATGAACCGTAAACTCAGGAGATCCGCTTTGCAGACCAACCTCTTCCTTCTCGCAAGCCTCACACTTCTTCTCGCCGTGAATGTCTCGTCACGCGCCGCAGAAGCGCCCGCCGTCATTCCCATCTGGCCGGGCGAAGCGCCCGGCGAGAAGGGCGATATCGGCGAAGAGAAGGACATGACCAAGGAGAAGGACAACCTCATCTCCGGAAAGCCGCTCATTCGTCTCGGCAATGTTTCGAAACCGACAATCACCGTCTACAAGCCGGCACCCGACAAGGACACCGGCGCGGCGGTGCTCGTCTGCCCCGGCGGCGGCTATCACATTCTGGCGCTCGATCTGGAAGGCTCGGAAGTTTGCGAGTGGCTCAACTCTATCGGCGTCACGGGCGTGCTGCTCAAGTACCGCGTGCCCGCGCGCAAAGGCATGGAACGCTACGCGGCGCCACTGCAGGACGCGCAGCGCGCCATGGGCATTGTCCGGCATCGCGCTAAAGAGTGGAACATCGATCCCAAGCGCATCGGAATTCTGGGCTTTTCAGCGGGCGGACATCTTTCGGCCATGGCCAGCACTGCCTACGAATCGCGCACCTACCCGCCTGTGGATGACGCTGACAAGGAAAGCTGCCGGCCTGATTTCAGCGTGCTGATTTATCCGGCGTATCTTACCGCCAAGGACGATCTGACGAAGCTCGCGCCGGAACTGAAAGTCACCGCACAGACGCCTCCAGCGTTTTTATTGATGACGCAGGATGACGGCATCAAAGTCGAGAACGTCATGACCTATGGGCTGGCGCTGAAGGCGGTGAAAGTTCCGTACGAGCTGCACACATATCCAAAAGGCGGACACGGCTATGGCCTGCGGCCTTCTGAAAATAATGTTTCTCACTGGCCGGCACGCTGCGCGGAATGGATGAAGTCGCAGGGATTCCTTGACAAGAAGTAGGCCGAGCTGAGTACTGAAACGTTCAATAGCAGAAAGGTAATTCCGCTCCGGAGGAGCGGCGGATATTAGCCGGTGGCAAGCGCGAAGCGCGCGGCCACCGGAACACATCGTATTCCACGCGTCCGCGCCCTGGAAGGGCGCCGCACGATGGCGTGAAAGGCGGCGCCCCTCCAGGGCGCTGTAGCGATTGGGGGGAACTTCGATCCGGGGGCTGCGCTCGCGTTCGCTCGCTTGCGCCCCGGCTAATATCCGGCACCTCTCCGAGGCGCTCGCGACAAAAAATCGCTCAATATTCAGTACTATTTTTTCGACGTGGCGGGGACACTCTTGTCCCCGAGAGGGTTGTTCCGCATGCAGTGGATTTCGTTGCGCTCAATGTCCAACTCACCCTGACAGGAGTGTCAGGGCCACTACTACGCTCTCAGCACCGCGACTTCTTCGCCACACCAGCCGAGTCGAACGTCGCCATCTCCCGAACGATCGCGCAGGCGGCGCGCAGGAGCGGCAACGCGAGCACAGCTCCCGTTCCTTCGCCCAGGCGCAGATCGAGTTCCAGCAGCGGCCGTGTGTCGAGCTTTTCAAGCAGATGGCTGTGGCCAGACTCGGCTGACTTGTGCGAGAAGAACAAATACGGCAGCACCGCCGGCTGCAACCGCACGGCGCACAGCGCAGCACTCGAGGAGATGTAGCCGTCGATCAGAACCGGTGTGCGCAGCGTCGCGGCGGCCAGAATGGCGCCGGTCATCGCTGCAATTTCAAGTCCTCCCAGCGCGCTGAGCGCCTGCAGGGCGCGCTCGGGCGAAGGCACTTCCGCGGAACTGAATTTCGCGCGTGCCAGGCCGGCGCTGACCGCCGCCAGCTTGCGCTTCATTCCGCTTTCATCCACGCCCGTGCCGCGGCCAACCGCGAGCCTGGGCTCGAGCGGCAGAAGCGCCGAGACGAGTGCGGCCGCGGACGTCGTGTTGCCAATACCCATTTCCCCAAGGATCAAAATTTCCGCGCCGCGTTCAATGACGCTCTGCGCCTGGCTTTGGCCTGCGGCCAGAGCGCGCTGAGTCTCTTCGGGAGTCATCGCGTCTTCGCGGACGAAATTGCGCGTGCCGCGCCTCACTTTGGCCTTTACAAACGATGCCCCGTTCCAGCCCAGCACGCTGGCCGGGCCGCGCTGCGGCGGTGAGATTTCGGCATCGACGCCGACGTCTATGACGGTGACAAGAGCGTACGCCTGCTTGGCAAGTACATTGATCGCTGCGCCGCCGTTCAGAAAATTCAGCACCATCTGCGGAGTAACTTCTTTGGGAAATGCGCTGACGCCCTCGGCTGTCACGCCGTGATCGCCGGCGAAGACTAAGACGTGAGCCTTGTTCACGGCTGGCGGAAAACCGCGAATGCCGCTCAGGCGCAGCGCGAGCTCTTCGATACGGCCGAGGCTGCCGGCGGGTTTGGTCAGGCTGTCGAGATGCTTCTGGCAGGCCGTGATGGCCTGATGATCTAGCGGCGGAATTGCGTCGGCGGCGACCATTTAACCTTCCACGTGAGCAGATTAAGCGAGCTCACGAATATCAGGGTGTCTGGCTTTGTTCTGTGCGTGCAGTTTCCGCGATTTGGCGCGGATGTACATAGGTTCCAAAGAAAAAATCGAGCACCGGGAATGTCACACAGTAATTTCCCGTCGGCGAACTGCGGTGGTGTTCGAAGTGGCAGCCTTTCCACCACTGAAACAGGCGCGAACGGCGCACGAATGCCGGAAGCCATTGTTCATAATGCATCACGGCGTGGCAACCTTCGTACACGATAACCAGATGCCAGAAGGCGCCGCACCAGAAAAGCAGCACCGGCAGCCAGCCCCAGAAATACATCAGCGGCGAGAGCAGCAGAAGAAAGAGCAGGAAAAATTTAACGTTCATGCGAACATCCAGGTCGTTGACCGCGACCTGGCGGCCTGGCAGCACGAAGAATTCCTTGTGATGATTGATGTGGAAGCGCAGCGAATAGCGGTGCATGACCCAGTGAAAGGTATATTCGCCCACCACGCCCGCGGACCAGCCCGCAAAGAAAATCAGCGCTGCCTGCCAGATCTCGATCGACATACCGTCCGCGTCCTGCTCCAGCCCCTGCCGAGTGAATTCTACCGTGCCGGAGGGTTTGCGCCACAGGGCGTCTTTGTGTAAATAAACAGCCCCCCGGCGGAGTCTATATTGAGGGGGACTCATTCAGCGGAGCCAGCATGTTCAAGAAAATCTCGTTTTTTGCCGTCCTTTTCTCGTTGCTCTGCGCGAGCCTTTCTGCCGGGCAACCCAAGCGCGGCCAGCTTGATCCGCGCGGGACGGTACATATTCCCATCGGCATACCCAACACGCTCGATACGCTGAAGACCTTCGTCGAAGCCGAAGGAAATTTTTCGCCCGGCGTCGGCAGTTATGGAATCTATTTCTGGATCTACGATCACGACGCGAACACGTTTACAGCTCCGACGATGGACGGCGTTAAATCCGAACACGGTCTGAGCGGCACCGGCGTGCTGATTCCATGGACCACCTGGTCCGCGGGAGATATCGCGGTGCGCACGGAAGTCTGCCACGTGCTGAAAGCGCTGCCTCCCACAGGGATACCGGGTGGGCCGGTCGGAGTACACGTGGCCGGTGCGCGCGCCCGCATGATGAACCGTGGCAACAAGCCGAAGAAGTTTTCCCTGTTTGTCGCGCTGCGCCCACTGGGCGCTGCCGGGTGGCAGGTGAAGAAACTCGAGGTTTCCCCGGAAGGCGACACGCTGCTCGTTGATGGCCGCACGGCCGTGGCGGCGTCCCGTAAGCCCGACGCCGTCGGCGTTCTGCCACTGGATAACATCGGTGAGGCGGCATCGGCCGGAAATGTTCCCGAGGCCAAAAGCGCCGAGTCGCCTAACGGCGAATGCTCGGGGGCAATGAAATTCACGTTTGCGCTGCTGCCCACGCAGGAAGCGACGCTTGATATCGTCTGCCCCGTACTTCCCGGACGCAACGCCGTACGCCACCAGTGGGACGGCAAGAGCGCCTGGGCGCAGTTCGACGAAGCCGTGCCGAACTCGGACAACAGCGGCCAGAGGCAGCCAGACGCGGGTCTGAATTACTATCGCAATCTAAAAGTTGAATCGATGCTCAACGACGCGGCCGAGTACTGGCAGGATTTTACCGGCCGCGTGAAAATCAGGCTGCCGGATCCACGCTGGGCCGAATGCTTCGCTGCGACGCTCGGACATGTGGCGCTGGCGATGAACGAAGGCGCGCCGGACGTAGCGGTCGTCAACTACAACGTCTACAACCGCGACGGCGTTTATGTCGCCAACATGCTTCAAAAGGCCGGCCAGAACGAGCTCGCTGATCAGTGCATCCGCTACTTCGCATCACATCCCTTCAATGGACGCGTGCAACCCGAAGCTGACAATCCCGGACAGATTCTCTGGATCATCGGGCAGCACTGGCTTTTCACACGCGACGAAGCGTGGCTGCCGCTGGCATACGGCACGGCGAAGCAGCTCGTAAAAATGATTGCCTACTACCGCACCACGCCCGGCCCGCACTGGGTTAACGCGCGTTCCATGAAATTCGGCGACGACCTGCCGAAAGAACAGCGCCAGGAGCTTAAGCCCGGCGCCTGCGACGGATTCCATCCGGAATACACGGAAGCCTTTGACATCGCCGGACTCCGCGCTGCAATCCTGCTCGGCGAAGCGCTGAAAGAAACGAAAGACGTCGAGGAATTCCGCGCGCTCGAAAAGCAGCTCTTCGAGAAATACGATGCGCGTTTTGGCGCGAATCTGAAAAAAGAGTACGGCAGCTACTCGGTGCTGTGGCCCTGCCAGCTTTATCCTTACAGTGAGGGCAAAGCGTGGGAGCAGTTTAAAAGTATCGGAGCGCAGAAGCCTACGAGCTGGCGTTACTTCCCGCCCGCAACGGCGCACCAGGGCCTGCTTGCCGGAAATCGGGAGGCCGGTCACGGCACGCTGGCGCTGCATCTGGATCACGAGCAGATGAAAGGCTGGTATGCGTTCGACGAAGGCGGCAAGAGCGGGTCCGGCGGCTGGAAGCATCTGAAGACGACGTGGAACGGCGACATCGCCATGCCGCACGGCTGGGCCATCGCTGAAGTGAACCTGCTGCTGCGCGACAGCCTCGCCTTCGAAGACAAAACACGGCTGGTGCTGCTGGCCGGCGTACCGCCAGACTGGTTCAAGAAGCCGGAAGGCATGAGCGTCGAGAAAATGCCGACTCATTTCGGACTCTGCTCGTTCAAGTATGTTCCCAATGACAAGGGGGCAACGCTGACACTGAGCGGCAAAGCCGAGCCCGCTGACGGCTTCATCCTGCGCCTGCCAAAGGAACTCAACGCAAAAGCGAAAGCCGGCGACAAGGAGCTCGCGCGCGCCGAGAACGGCGATTTCGTCATTCCGACGAACACTGAAAAAGTCGAACTCGAGTGGGTGAAGTAGGATTTAGAGTCGGGAGTCGGGAGTCAGGAGTCAGGAGTCGGGAGTCCGGGAGTCCGGGAGTCTGCACGGAGGGGAGGGGAGCCGGCGATGCCGATGTCCGATTACATCCGTGGCCTGCGCGCGAAGATCGGGCATGACATGATCTTCTCGCCCGGCGTGGCCGGCATCGTCATCAACCCAGCCGGCGAAGTTCTACTGCAGCGCCGTTCGGACAACGGGCAGTGGGGCATTCCCGGCGGCGCGATCGATCCGGGCGAAGAGCCCGCTGACGCTGCCGCGCGCGAAGTGTTCGAAGAGACGGGCGTGCGTGTGATTCCCGAACGCGTTGTCGGCGTGTACGGCGGACCGGATTTCAAATTTGACTATCCGAACGGCGACCGCGTCATGGTGATCAGCATCACCTTCGCATGCCGGCCGGTTTCAGGCGAACCGCGCGTGAATGACGACGAATGCCTTGAAGTGCGCTACTTCGCGCCCGATCAGCTGCCGCCGCTGCACGCGCGGGACGTGATGCGCATTCAGCAGGCGCTGCGTAATGATCCCACGACATTTTTTAAATGGTCGCCAGACGTCTGATTCACCACGGAGATCACGGAGACGAAAGATCTTTCTCTGTGATCTCTGTGGTGAGAAACTACGGCTTCGGCGCGCGGACCTTCTCGAGCTTTTCCGGCGGAAGATTCTGTGTGGCGCGGTAGAGGAACTCGAGTAAATCACCGCGCGTCCAGGCGGGTGCGTCGGCGTCTTTTTTAATTTCCCCAACGCCGCTCCACGCCAGCCAGTTCTTCATGTCCGTCTCGGAAACCGGCTGATCCAGCTTCGCTTCCCAATCGGGCAGGAAGCCGCGGAGGCCGAAGAACTGAACGACGGCGTGACGCGGATGCGTGCTCGGCACATCCTTATAGTAAATCAGGATGGCCTTCTGCTTGACCAGCTCCCGCTGAATTGCGTCGACGTTGACCTTGCGCGGCGGCAGGCCAGTGCGAATGCTTTCTGCAGCGGCAATGCCGGCAGCGTGGCCCAGCGCCATCCAGCACGGCTCCATGCGCAGCGTTCCAAAACCCAGATGCGTCGCGGAGACGGGAACAGGCGTCAGCAGACCATCAACTTTTTTCGGAACGATGATGCCGTACGGCACCGTGTAGGGACGGGTTGCGTGGCTGAGGAAGCCATCAAGATGCACGCGGTTGGGCTCGCGCTTGCGGATCGCGTGCGAGTCGATTGCGTAATGGCTGGCAGTGATGCTGCTGGCATGCAGCGGCGGCCGGCCAGTCTTGGTGACGGGCAGCGAGTCGTGCGCTGTGAAGAGGTATTCGCCTTCAATGCGCCGGCCTTCGCGCACGTAGGCCTGGCGCGGAAAATTGCCGTTGTCTTTGTATTCGTTCTTCGCCAGGCCCCACTGCTGGCACTTCTGCCGGAATTCTTCAGGTAACTCGGGATCGTTCTGCGCGAAATAGAAAAGGCCCAGCGTGTAATCGCGCAGCCGCTGTGCAAACTTGTCGCGCCAGGCCCAGTCTGCAGTAGGCCAGGGCCAGTTTTCTTCAGGCAGATCGGTGGAGATGAACGCGAGGTGCTGATTGTTCGCGTCGGTTTTGCCGTTGGGCAGATGAACGATGTTGGTAATGCGGCCAATGCCATCGAACGCGACTTCGCCACGGTGCTTGCCCGGCGTGCGGTTCAGCTTCACATCGTCGATCAATGAAACGTACTCCTCGCGGTTGTACGTGGCGGGCTTTTCGATCTTCACTTTATTGTCGTCGCGGGTGGTGATGCACATGCGATAGTTATAGGCTTGGATGGTATCGTCGCCTTCGCCGGTGGAGCCTTCGCCCACTTCCGTCGGCGGCGTGCCCCATGCCTTGTACACACGCCCGGCGAGCGGCTCGTTGTATTCGCTTTTGCCCTCGCGGCGCGTGCGCCACGGCGCGCCGGCGGCTGCGGCAAGATCGCCTTCGTACGTTGCATCGATGAAGACTTTGCCGGAGTAATGTTCGAGCTCGCGATTTTTCAAGTTCGTGACGGTGATCTGCACCAGCCGTCCATTCTCGAGCACCACGTTTTCAGGCTTTGCATCGAATTGACGCAGGCGCAGCACTTTGATTTTTCCGTGTTCCGAAAGCATCTTTGTGAAGATCTTCTCGGCAACGGACGGCTCGAAGTGGTAGCCGTCGCTGCACACTTTGACCTGCTCGGAATCCGGTCCGTACTTCTCGACGTAGTAATTGCGCACGCGATTGACGAACTCGAGGAAGAGCCCGCCCGTGCAGCCGCGCGTGCCGATGTCCGTGGCGCCCAGCCCATTGGCCGGCAATCCGCCGATGTGCGAATTGCGGTCGAGAATCACCGATGTGTATCCCGCGCGCGCCGCACCGATAGCCGCCGTGATGCCGCCAGGCGTGCCGCCCACGATGACGACATCGTACGTCTTGACCTCATCGGCCCCTCGCGCAGCAAAACAGACAGCAACCAGGCTCAGCAGCAACGTGCGAAACAGCATTCAGTCATCCTTTCGTAGTGGGTCCCGTAAGTATTCTTCCGCATCGCGCCAAAGCGTATGAAAAATCTCTCGTTGCCAGTTGCCAGCGGTCACCCGTCACCCGCGGCCACGCGCGTGCTCGCTTTTTATGCATTATGCATTATGCATTATCCCCATGAGCCTCGAAATTGACAATCTGCGGGTGAACTACGGCAGCACGCGCGCCCTGGATGGCATCAGCATTAAGCTTGAGCCCGGCGAAATGTTCTTTCTGCTGGGCCCGTCCGGCTGCGGGAAATCCACACTGCTGCGCTCCGTTGCGGGTTTCATCGAGAGCTTCGAAGGCGATATTCGCATCGGAACACAGTCACTCAAGGGCGTTCCGCCGCACAAGCGCGACTTTGGGATGGTTTTCCAGAATTATGCGCTCTTTCCACACCTGACGGTCGACGGGAACGTCGCCTTCGGGCTGGAGGCGCGCAGCGTTCCGGCCGCTGAGACAAAAACGCGTGTGGCTGATGCGCTGCAGATGGTCGGACTCGCAGGTTACGGCAGCCGCCGCCCGGGCGAGCTTTCCGGCGGTCAGCAGCAACGCGTAGCACTCGCGCGCGCCCTGGTGATACGTCCGCGTGTTCTGCTGCTCGACGAGCCGCTTTCGAACCTGGACGCCAAACTGCGCTGGGAAATGCGCGAGGAGATCCGGCGCATTCACCGTCAGACGAAGATCACGACGCTTTATGTCACGCACGATCAGAAAGAAGCTCTCTCGCTCGCCGACCGCATGGCCATTTTGAGAGCAGGCAGGCTCGAAGCGCTGGGTGCGCCGCGCGAACTGTACCGCCGGCCGCCGAACCGCTTCAGCGCTGATTTCCTGGGCGACGTGAATGCGCTTAACGGAAAAGTAGCTTCAGACGGCACAAGCGTGAGCACGGCGTTGGGACAGTTTTCTCTCCCAGACAACGCGCTGCCGCCTTCAGCGCAGCCGGGCACGGAAGCGACTGTTTTCTGCCGGCCTGAGAGTGTGCAGCTCCTGAAGCCGGATGAACAGCCTGCTGCAGATTACGTTTTACTGAACGCGCCGGCGCGCATCGTCAGTGCCGCTTTTCTTGGCGAGAACACCCTGTATGAGCTGGAACTGCCCGGCGAGATCAAGTGGCGGGCGCTGCGGCACGAGTACGCGGGATGGGGGTTGAACGAGGGCATTTCGGTGAAAGTGGCGGTAGCGCACAACGCGTGGTCTGCTATTCGGGAATGAGCACTATATAAGGAGCGGAGTCCAAAATAAGATCACTCAAGCGTGCTCAAGGAAAAGTGAAAGAGGCTTACTGCGTCCTAATGAATCGCTTGACTGTATAAAACGTTTTCAATGTTTCCGAATGTAGCGAGCTCAGCCTGCACATCGGGCTGTGCATCTCGACCTTACTTGATTTGCAAGATTTATACATAAGCAAGCGGGGCCTGCCGTTTGCTCCCCGTACCCCCACTGAAATCGTGTATAGCTTTTTCTCGTGCTGTTTTCGGGCACTTGCAAAAAGAGTTCATGCGAGCCGCTCATGCGCGTTCTCGATGTGCGTTTCGCTCTGCAGAAAAGGGGGGGAAGCAATGGAAGTCAATAAACTGGAGAGCAAAGAAGTTCTGATCATGCTGTTCGGCCTGCCAGTGATGGTCACCATTATTGTGTTAGCTTCAATCGGAGTCGGACACTGGGTCACCACCCGCAGCGATCGTCCCACAAACGTTCATGTCGCGGCTGCTTCGCCCAAAGTTGAAGTGAATGTTCCACAGGCTCCCGCGCCGCAGGTCAACGTCTCCTCGGTGCCGCCGAATGTGGACGTGAAAGTGCCACCGGCGCCGCCCCCGACAATCAACGTCACCACGCCGCCGCCGGTCGTAACGGTCGTCAACCGCACGGAAGAGCGTGCCGAGGCTAGACCGGCAGCCAAACCCGCAGCGAAGCCGGAAGCGAAACCCGCCGTTGCTGAACCCGCTCCGCCGACTACCGCCCCCGCACTGATTCCCGTGAAAGCCGAGCCTGCCAAGAACGACCCGCAGCCGATCAAGGCCAGCTATGCGCCGGAGACGTCCAACCCCGTGCAGCCGACCATCTGGAAGGATGAAGATCTGACCTTGGACACGCTGTACAAGTACGCCGAAAAATATATCGAGTCTTACTGCCAGAAGCGCAACCTGGATCCGGTCGCTGAAAACAAGAAGTGGCTGAATAAGTGGCAGCAGAATGTCGAGCAGGCCATCAAGGACAATACCGATCAGGATGAGCAGTCGTATATCAATCGCATCGCCATAACCAAGCGCGAGTGCTTTGACATTGAAAAGGCCACGCCGGAAAAGATCGTCGAAGGCTGCCGCATCATGCTGCGTTACCGCGATGGCCAGTTCGCCTGGCTGCAGGCGATGAAAGACGCGGTCACGAGCGAAAACATGAAGAAGACGCTGGTCTTCCTCGCCGCCGGCGTTCAGTAGAATTTCGCAGCTGTTCAGCTCGGAACGCGCCCGCTCTGCCGGGCGCGTTACTATTTTAACGCGCGAGATTATCGGACGCGCTCACCGCGAACTGTCGCACTTTCCAGAATTTTTTCAATCAGTCTCCAACCGCCGCCGCCGATATTGCTCTGTAGGCTTCGGGCTGTGCAGGTTGTCCTATCCTTGGGATAGAACCTTCACGCTCAGGACGTTGTTAGCCGGGATCTTTGCGTCCACAGAGATTCCGGGGGGCTTTTTCGGCCGGGGGGCTGATGCAATGGATGGAAGTGAAAGCAGTAATTCTGGCAGTAGTAAGCAGACAATGCTGATGGCTTTTGGTCTGCCCGTCATGACGACCGCTATCGTGATGGGTTCAATGTACGCAGGTCACATCATGACCGTCAGGAGCGACCGGCCGACCAACGTACTGGTCTCCGCCGCGCCGCCCAGTATCGATGTCAATGTTCCGACCGCCGCGCCGCCGAATGTCCAGGTCTCCGCGCCGCCCGCTACGGTCGATGTCCACGTTCCGCAGTCGGCTCCGCCTGTCGTGACTGTCAATCCCGCCACGCTGCCGGCGCCCAATATCAACATCACGCCGCCCGCGCCGACGGTGACCGTTATCGAACGCGAGCCGCTCGATTTCCAGCTTGCCACACGGGAACGCTTTGAACGTCTCGAGAAGTTTGAGAAAGCTGAAAAGGAGAAGGCCGCGAAGGTGCTAGCCTCCGCTGCTTCGTCCTCGGATGCGGCGAAGCTCCCGGAGTCCAAGCCGGAAGCGGCCGGAACGTTTGCGGCGCCCGCGGCTCCAAAGACGGACGCGCCTGCAACGTCCACCCCGGCTGCAACAGAGCCCGCGAAAAGCGCGACACCGGCGCCGGCTTCAAAGCCTTCGGCCGAAGCGAAGCCTGCCGCCGAACCCGTAAAAGCGGCCGAGGCCGTCGTGCTTCCCGAGGCCAAGCCGATGCTGCTGGCGCGCGCCGTGAGCGGCTCGATGGGCAAGAATGAGGAGCTCTCGATCGACACGCTTTACGCCTGTGCCGAGAAGTACATTGAGACCTACTGCAAGCGCAACAATCTCGATCCGGTGCAGGAAGAAAAGAAGTGGAACCGCATGTGGAAGGCCAGCGTCGAACAGGCCATCAGCGACAACATCGACTCGAGCGAACAGTCGTACATCAACCGCATGGTCATCGCCAAGCGCGATTACTTCAACATCGAGCGCGCCACGCCGGAGAAAATCGTCGAAGCCTGCCGCATCATGCTGCGCTACCGCGACGGTCAGCTGGCCTGGCTGAGCGCCATGCGCGAAGCGCTGACGCAGGACAACCTGAAGAAGACAGTGGCGTTCCTCTCCGCCGGCCCCAAGTAAATAGTATCAATCGTCGCAGTCAGTTCCGGGCCCCTTGTCGCAAGGGGCTTTTTTATTTGCACGTCGATAGCCCGCGTCCACATTTCTGCTAAATTCAAATCCAGAGATAGATTCGTGTGCTCCGTGCCTCCGTGTTGAAGTCGTGTTAAAGGCGTTACATAGAAGTGAATCCGAACCCGAACAGAGTTGAGGCAAGCGCCGAAGCCACCGCCGCCCAGGCCGGCTTTCGCGCGGACCGCGCGCTCTGCGCTTTGCTGCCGCAGCTGAACCGTCGCGCCGCGAAACTGCTTTTCCGCAAAGGCTACGTGCGCCTGAATGGAAAAGTCGCAAACGGTTCCGAGCGGGTTCTCCCGGGCGATCGCTTCATCTTTCCCAATCCCAACGCCGCGCCCGAGGCGAATGTCATCGACCAGGCGCGCGCGCCCCGGCTGACCACGCCGCACGGCCGGCATCTGGTGCGCCTGTATGAAGATGATTCAATTCTCGTCATCAGCAAGCCGGCCGAGATTCCGGTGCATCGCGGGCAGGGCGGTTTCACGCGCCGCCACACTCTGGAGGATGTCCTCGAGCGCGCGTACCCGCCGCCGCCCGACGCCGCGCCTGGTCAGCAGAGCTACTATTTTGTTCACCGCCTGGACATGGAAACAAGCGGATGTCTGCTGATCGCGAAGAGCGATGCCGCGCGCGACGCGCTGATCAGAGATTTCTCAGAGCGCACTATTCACAAAGAGTATCTGGCGATCGTCGCCGGTGAGGTGGAGTGGAAGAAGACAATCTGCACGCGGCCGATTCTGTACATCAAGGCCGACGAAGAGGGCAAATTCGAAGAGCGTGTCGCCGGAAGCGCGAGGGTGCGACTGCGCCACCCGTTTAAGAAGTTTCAGAAGAAGAAAGTGATGCGCGGGCAGAAGAAAGGCATCGCACTCGAGGACGGCAGCTCCGAAGGCAAATCAGCCGAGACGCGCTTCGATGTGGTCGCGCGGTTCAAAGGCTATACGCTCGTTCGCGCGATGCCGAAGACCGGCCGCACGCATCAGATCCGCGTGCATCTGCAGAGCCTTGGTCATCCGCTCGCGTATGATGAGCTCTACGGCCGCGTCAATCCGGTGCGCCGGCGCGAACTCGATCTGCACTCAACCGACACCGAAGCCGGCGAAGAGATCGTGCTTAATCGCCTGCCGTTGCATGCCTGGAAGCTTCGCTTTACGCATCCGAAGACCGGTGAGGAGATGAATTTCGAAGCGAAGCTGCCGCGCGACCTGCGGGAGTTTTTGAAGCTGCTGAAGAGATTCCGATCGCGCTCGTAGCGCAGGCATCCTGCCTGCGAGCATCCGCTTTGAATGCTGAGCCCTCAAAATGCTGCAGAGCGGCGCGAGTGACAAAAATTGTTCCAAAATTCGCGCTTACAACCGTTGTAAATGCCGCGTCTTGTATGAATGAAAGGAATTTTGCAAGATTTTCGTCCAAAATCGGCGCAGCAAATTGTTTCAGTATCAGTGAGGGGGGCCTGCAGCACGCAAAGTAGAGCGGACGCGGGACGCCCGCGCTCCATAACGTTGCGCTAAAGCGACTTTCGCACCAGCTCGATCAGGCCCGGGATGTCGTGCACGGCCGCTTCGCCGCTGAACGGGATTCCGCACTCCTTCATCGCGGCCGAAGTAATCGGCCCGATCGAGAAGCAGCGCAGCCTGGGTGAAGCAAGGACTTTTTTCAGCCGCTCGGCGCCGAGGATCTGCGCGAAATTACGCGCCGTGGATGCTGATGTGAATGTGATCGCATCAACGCCGCCATCTTCGAGTGCTAAAAGCGCTTCTTCCTGGCCTTCGGTCTCGAGCACCGTTTTGTAGGCAACGACGTCAGTGACTTCGCCGCCCAGTTTCTTCAGCGCGGCGGGTAACTCGCTACGCGCAATGTCGGCGCGCGCGAGAAGGAAGCGCTTTCCGGCGATCTCGCCCTTTGTCTTGAGCGACTCGACGATCGATTCAGCGACGAACTCAGGCGGAATGAGATCAGCTTCGATGCCATGTTCGCGCAGGCGCTGAGAGGTCGCTGAGCCGATCGCCGCAACACGCGCCTTGAACGCGCGCGAATCGAGCTTCTGCCGCTGCAGCGCCGCGAAAAGCGCATCGATGCCGTTGACGCTCGTGAGCACCACCCAGTCGTACGCGCCCGCCGCAAGTTTCTTCGCAGCCTCATCGATATCATTCGACTCCGGCGGTGCGATGCGGATCGTTGGGAATTCAAACACTGTCGCGCCGAGCTCGCGAAGGCCCATCGCCAGATCGCTGGCCTGCGCGCGCGCTCGCGTGACAACCACGCGCTTGCCCAGCAGCGGGGCGCGCTCAAAAAAATTCAGCTTGTCGCGGTAGGCCACAACGTCACCGACGATGGTCAGCGCCGGCGCTTGAATTTGCATTTCGCGCACGACGCCTTCGATCGTCTGGAGCGTGCCGGCGGCGGTGCGCTGCCGCGGCGTGGTGCCCCACTCGATCACGGCGACCGGCGTCTGCGGCGAGCGGTGCTTCGAGAGTTCCGCGCAGATGCGGCCAAGATTTTTGACGCCCATGTAAAAGCAGAGCGTGCCGATTTTAGCGAGCGAAGCCCAATCGAGGGCGCTCTGCGGTTTGGTGGGATCTTCGTGACCGGTTACGAATGCGACGGCGCTGGCATGCTCGCGATGCGTTACGGGAATTCCCGCGTACGCCGGGGCGGCAATGCCCGCAGTAACGCCGGGAATCACTTCGACGGGCACGCCGCGTTCGAGCAGGAAGAGCGCCTCTTCGGCGCCGCGGCCGAAGAGATACGGATCGCCGCCTTTAAAGCGCAGGACGCTCCTGCCGGCTTTCGCTTTCTGCGCCAGAAGCGCGTTGATGTCGGGCTGCTCGACAGCGTGCTGCGCGCCGCGCTTGCCGACATAGACTTTTTCGGCAGCAGGATTCGCCAGCGCCATGATCTCCGGTGAGACCAGGGCGTCGTAGACGAGGCAGTCGCAGCCGCGCAGCAGTTCGAGCGCGCGCACGGTCAATAGCCCCGGATCGCCGGGCCCCGAGCCGGCCAGATAGACGGTTCCAGCAGAAATTTTCATGCCGGCATCTTAGCAGGGCGGGCGCGGTTCGGCGAGTGGAGCAAGGGCGCCCGAAATTCCTATTTACGCCCGCAGCGCGAGCTTTTACGTTAAGAGCCGGGAAGGTTGAGGCGCTAACGTATGATCCAGATCGATGCCGACGCGCTGTTTCGAGCCGTCACCGCAACGGGCTATAAGCTGCTCGCGTATAATTTGAATCTCGACACCGGCGAAATCGTCTCACGCACGCTGCGCCCGGATGAAGTTCAGGTTGCTCCTGCGGGACCCAGCGTGCCGCCGCTGCCGCCGATGGGCGGTGACCTCTCGCCGAAAAAAGATGCTTCGCCGTTCGGCCCGCTGCCGGTCGCGACCAAGAAGAATCTCTTCGGCGATGAGGGTCAGCCGAAGAAAAACACGTTCGACAACGATTTCTGGAAGCGCGACGAAAAGAAGAAGCCCGATCTTTTTGGCGATGGCGGCTTCAAGCGCGAGCACGGCAGCAAGAAGCTCGCCGAAATTTTCGGAGGCCCGCCCGCAAAGCAGAAGCCGGATCTGTTCAAGAAGGCGGAGCCCAAACCTGCACCCACCGCGCCCGTTGCGCCTGCGCCGGCTGCATCGCAAGCTGCTCCTGCAAGCGGCGACGATCCGCGCAAGCCGCGCATCCCGGCGGTGACCGAAGAGCAGATGCTGGTGTGGATGATGGGCTTTGCAAAGGACTTCGGCGATCCGGAAATCCGCGACGAGATGATGGCGGCGCTGCAGTCGGCCAAGCCGCTGCCTGCGTTCGAGAAAGTGCTGCGCAAGCATCAACGCATGAGCCAGCAGTGGGAGCGCTATTTCAGACGACAGGCCCTGTTCTTCGCCGAGACGTGGCTCTCCGATTTTGGCATCAGCTGGGAGCTGATCGAGCCGGAGGTGAAGCCGTAAATGACATCTTCATTATTCGAAAAACTCAGAGTGCTGCTGAATGCGCGCGCGACCTATGTTATCGATGTTCATCTTGGTGAAATGCAGCGGTTAAAAGGTCGGTTCAAGGACCGTATAGTTTGGATCGACTTTCATCAGCACTTTCTTTTAGTTGAATACAGGAGGCTGAAGGCACTCGAAACTACGTTGGAGTTGTCCATTGGAAAGCCATTTAAGTGGATGTTCCTGAACAAAAAAATAGGCACAACAATCAAAAAACGTCCAGTCTACACTAGCGATCAGTGCATCGAGTGTGCAACCAGATTTGTAAATGATCCAATCAACAAAAAATACATTCATTCGATTTCGCTTGGGAAAAAGGACTTCCTTGCGGTTTATTCGAACGGTTTAATGTTTTGCTGCCAAGTCCAGCCAATCGAGCATGTACTAAACACACTGAATCTGCTAATTGAACACAATTACAAGCCAGTTTTTCTAAACGCGAACACCGCTGCGACGTTGTCTTCGTCCCAGTCCAGATCGGATTTCATCCAGCCTTCGAAAAAACGATAGAGCCGCGGCAGGCCCGCTTCGCTCGCGATCGCCTGCATCGCATCGTACACGCCGCCGCTGTGCTTGCCTTTTGGACCTTTGCGCGTACCCAGCGTCTTTGCTGCCACCGTTGCGAAGTTGCCTTTAATCATTTCGGCATTCGCCATGCGGCCGAGCGCTTCGATAAATGCTGGAATGTCGATGCGCGCAAGCCGCTCGGCTTCGCTTCTGCCCAGGCAGCGGCCCCAGTTAAAATACGATGGCGCGTTGGAGTACTCGAAGATGGCCCCGTCGCCATGCAGCACGCGCAAGGTGAGATCGACCTCTTCCTGAAGATTGAACTGAATGATGCGCTGATCAGGAAACTCGCGGCTGAGCGCGTCGGCGAGCTGCGCGGTGCTGAACTGCGTGTCATAGACAATCTGCCAGTTGCCGCCATCGCTCGCGAAAATTTCAGTGACGGTAACGCAGCGTTCGCTGGGCAGGCACCATTCCATCATGGGCTCAAGCAGCACCTCACCTATGGACGCCAGGGGCTGATACCCGTCAACCGAAAGGAGCTCGGAAACCGACTCGCGCAGTGCATCAACGTCGACGCCGGGCGACAGACAGATTGCGTCCACGTCCACTCCGCGGCTCATTCGTCGAGAACCCTCTTGCGGCGCAGGATGTGATGGTAATGCCGCGCGAAACGGTGCGCCTCGTCGCGGACATACTGCAGCATGCGCAGCGCAGGCGAGCGGCGCGGCAGGCGGATGCCTTCAGGATGATCCAGCGTGTGAATGATCTCCTCCTTCTTCGCCAGCGACGCCAGGTACGGCATCTGCACCGGCGCGGACGGAACCGGCGCCGGCGGCGTGGCGTCCACGACGTCCGCTTCGGCCACTGCATTCGTCGGCGCTTCTGCGCCGCCGCTCTGAATGGAGCGTAACGCCTGCTGCGCGGCATGCAATTGGCCGAGGCCGCCGTCGATGAGAATCAGATCCGGCAGCGGCGAGCCCTCACGCAGCATGCGGCCGTAACGTCGCGAGACAATTTCACGAATGCTCGCAAAGTCGTCGACGCCCGCAACAGTCTTGATCCGGAAGCGCCGGTAGCGTTCGCGGCTGGGCAGGCCATCGACGAAGCTCACTAATGAGCCGACAGTCTCGCTGCCATGCAGGTGCGCGATGTCGATGCCTTCGATGCGCCGCGGCGGCGTGGGTGTTTTCAGAATATCGTTGAGCTGGCTGACGCCTTCCTTCGGATCGATGTGCAGGACGCCCGGCTCCATCTCGTCTTCAAGCGAGCCCCGCGCGCGCAGGCTTTGCAACGCTTTGAGCGTGTCGCGCAGGCCCGCCGCTTCTTCGTAGCGCCGCTCTTTAGCCGCGAGCTTCATCTCACGCTCAAGGTCGCGCTCGACTTCCGATGATCGGCCCTGCAGAAAAAGCGTCAGGCGGCGCAGATCGGCTTTGTAGTCAGCGCTGGTCTGTAATCCCGCGCACGGCGCCTTGCAGCGGCCGATGTGGTATTCCAGACAAGGCCGGAAGAAGCGGTTTTTCGGATCGTCCTCTTTGATATCCAGATTGCAGGTGCGGTATTTGAACACGCGCTGCAGGATCTGCAGGGCTGTGCGCAGCCAGCTGGCGCTCACGAAGGGGCCGTAGTAGCGGCTGGCTTTGTTGCTGCGGTCGCGCGTGACGATAATGCGCGGGAATTCCTCATCGGTGACCTCGACCACGGGAAAATTCACGTCGCTCTTGGCGCGCATGTTGAACTGCGGCTGAAGATCCTTGATCAGCCGGTTCTCGAGCAGAAACGCTTCGACTTCAGACTGGCACTCAATGAAATCGATATGGCGAATGCGCGAGACCAGATCGGCCGTCTTCAGATCGAGCGGACGTTTATCGTCGAAGTATTGCCGCACGCGCTTTCGCAGTGAGACCGCCTTGCCGACGTAAATCTCGTGTTCGCCGTCGTCCTTGTAGATGTACACGCCCGGCGCATCGGGCAGCGCATCGAACTGCGGCTTAAGAAAATCTGGAACGGCCATAGGCGTGAACTTGCGAAAAAAGGCCCGTCGCAGCCGGAGCGCTGCGCCGGATGATTATACCTGATGAATGGCGGTGAAAAAATGGGAATGTCAGTCGAAGCGTTTGCGCGGCATGGCGCTGACTTTGGGGGCTGCCGGCTGTCCGGCCGGCGGCGCCGCGCCCGCGTCAATCGCTGTGCCGGCAGGAGTGCTTCCTCCGAGCAGCTGTCCGATGGCCGCGGCCAGGTCGGCGGCGCTCTGGTAGCGGTCTTTCGGCGCCTTGGCCATCAGCTTGACAATCAGATCTGCCACAGCTGGGGTGAGATCGGCTTTGACCTTGCGCGGATCGGGCGTGGCTTCAAACACGTGCCGCCGCATGATCTCGGCGCCGTCGTCGCCTTCGTAGGGCAGGCGTCCGGTGATCACATGGAAAATGGTCGCGCCCAGCGCGTATAAATCGGCGCGGTGATCGGTGTCCTTAAGTGCGCGGGCCTGTTCGGGCGCGATGTAGTGCGGCGTGCCGACGGCGATGCCTTCGGCGGTAATCTGCTGTTCATCGGCGAGCAGCTTGGCCAGGCCGAAGTCGGTCAGTTTCACGTCGCCATTCTTGGCGAGCATGATGTTCTCGGGCTTCACGTCGCGATGCAGAACATTCTTCGCGTGCGCGTGCGCGAGCGCCTGCGCGACGGCGTAGGCAATCTTCAGGCACTCTTTTTCCGGGAGCGAGCCTTCGCGGCGGATGCGCTGGTTAAGGCTTTCGCCGTCGATGAATTCCATGGCGAGATAGAAAACGCCGTGTTCGACGCCCGCATCGTAGATCTTCACGATATGCGGATGCGACAGCGACGCGGTGGCCTTGACCTCGCGCTTGAAGCGTTCGACGAACGACTGTTCGTACGCCAGCGTCTTGGGAAGAGCTTTCAGGGCGATGGCATTTCCGGTTTCGGTGTCCACGCCGCGATAGACGATGCCCATCACGCCGCCGAGGCGCTTTTCGAGCTGGAAACGGCCAAGCTGAAACGGCTCGCCGTCATCAACGTCTTCGATGCTGGTAGTTTCTGAAATCTTGCGCTTGGCTGCCGGAGAATCTTTGCGCCGCAGTGCCTGCTCGGCCAGAACGTCGTTGCACTGCGCCTGCGTGAGAAGGTGCATCTCAACGCAGATTTCACCGATGCGGATGGGAATGCCCATCTCTTTATATTTCTGCTGCCGCTTCAGCGCATCGCGCACCTGCGCCCACGTGAGCAGGTTTTTAGCGACGGCTACGTCGCCGAACAGGTCGCGGCGCGGAGTCGAAGTGGACTGGGTCATTCACGCTCCTCAAGCAGGCGTCACAGCATACAACATCAGCGCCCACATTGCCACCGTCAACACCAGCATCGCCACGAGGATCCCCGCGCAGCCGCCCCGTTCGGCCGCAGCGGAGCCGGCGGGGAGTTTCGTGGCATAAATTGGCGCCTTTCCAGCGATGGCCCGCGAGAGATCCTCGATTATTGCGCCGGCGCTGTCATAGCGCTCGGCAGCTTTCTTCGCCAGCGCCTTGTGAACGATCATGACCGCATGCGGACTGATGCCGGGGGCCAGCTCGCGCGGGTCCTGCGGCTGCTGGTTTAAATGCTTGAGCATAATCTCGTTGTTCGTGGCGCCCTCGAAAGGCACGCGGCCGGTCAGCATGTGGTAGAGCATGGCGCCGAGGCCGTAAATATCCGCACGATGGTCGATGTAGCGGCTGGCCGAAACCTGCTCCGGGGAAATATAATGAGGCGTGCCGAGTGCTATCCCGCTCTGCGTGAGGCGCTGGTCGTTCTGCAGCAGCTTGGCCAGTCCAAAATCGGTGAGCTTCACGCAGCTCTCGCCGATGAGCACGTTGTCGGGTTTCACGTCGCGGTGAACCACGCCGTGCGCGTGCGCGTAATCGAGTGCGCGGGCGACTTCGCGAGCAATTTCAAGGGCGCGTTTCTCAGGCAGACGGCGCTGGGTCTCGAGCAGCTTGCCCAGGCTGAGGCCCTCGACGAATTCCATCGTCAGGTACGGGCGGCCATCGATGCTCCCGGAGCCGAAACCGGCAACGATGTTGGGGTGTGAAAGCGCCGCCGTCGTTTCAACTTCACGCTTGAAGCGCGCGATGAACTCGGCATCGTCAGTCAGGCGAAGCGAGAGCACTTTCAGCGCAACGACCTTTCCGATCTTCGGATCGTGGGCCTTGTATACGTGGCCCATCCCGCCGCTGCCGAGAGTCGATAGAATCTGGAACCAGCCGATCGATTGACTTGCCGGCGCCGAACCGCCTTGCGTCTTTTCGCGGCGGCGCGACTGCTCGAGCAGCACTTTCTGGATCGCGCGCAATTCAAGCTCATGCCGGTCATGCAGAATTTCGCCGATCTTTTTCGCGCTGCCGGACGCTTTCTGCTCGGCCTGAATTTTAAGCGCGTTCTGAACCTGCTCGGCATGCAGGAGACCCATCTGGCAGGCGACTTCACCAAATAAATACGCGGGAGCAGGAGTGTCGGCGTCTGACGATGAGGCCGGTGCGTCAGTCATGGCCGCAGCTTAGCGACGAGCGACGCGCGCGTAAACAAACAGTTTGATTGGCTGATGTTACTTCGACTGCGCCTTGGCCTGCTCGGCCAGACGCTTGAAACTTTCGCCGACGTCGCGGTACTTCTGTGCTTTGCGTTTGTCGCCGCCGACGCCGATCGAAATTCCGAAGCCTTTCACGCCCGTGCTCTTTTCGCCGGCTTTTTCAGCGCGGCGCTCGCACGTTTCAGCCGCAGATTGCAATGCGTCGGCGAGATCGTCAGCATCGCGCTTCGCGAGGGCGAGGGCCGACTCCACACCGGGATAATCATGCGCCAGGAACGCAGTGCGCGCTGCGTTGGGCTTTCCGGTGAAACGGTCGCGCAGCTTTTCAAAGCTCTCTTTCAGGTCACGCGAGCGATCGTCATCTTCGATGTCGCGGAAATCGCGCACGCGCAGGAACGCGGACTCGCAGAGCTTGAGCAATTCAGCGTAGATTTCCGGGTAGGCCTGGATGCTTTCGAGCGCGGCCTTAAGTTCCTTCAGTTCTTTCTGACCGGGATTCTGGCGCAGCGCCGTAATCACTTCGGTCATCGCTTCGCTGTTTTTCTGCTCGCGAACCAGCTTGTCGATTCTCACGACCAGCGCCGACGTTCCGGACGCCGGGACCGGCGGCGTCACTGGCGCAACCGCAGGGGTCGTCGTATTTGCCAGCGCCTTGATGCGTGCGGCGGCTTCGACGGCGAGCAGCGGCCATTTCTGAATGGCCTCAGCGTAGGCGGTCTCGGCTGCGCGCGTGTTGCCGGCGGCTTTAAACGCATCGCCTTTCTGCAGAAGCTCGCGGCCTTCGGCTTCCTTCACCTTCTCCGCAGCCGGAGCGTGACCAGGCTTGAGCGCAAGCGCGGCCGAAAACTGCGCACGCGCCCGGGCGAAATCGGCTGCGTCCATGGCACGCTGGCCTTCACGCATGGCGTTGTCGAAAGCGCCATCAACGGCGGGATTTCCGGCCGGCTTCATTTTCTTGCGCACGTCATCGAGCTGCTGTGCGACGAGCGCATCGTTGGGCTTGAGATCGAGTGCCTTCTTGTACCAGACCTCCGCTTCGCTGTAGCTCTTGAGCTCCTCGGCGGCCAGCGCCTTGGCGAGGTAATCCTGGCGGCGGCACTCGTTGGCTTTGTCGGCGAAGACGATGCGTAGATTGTTTTCTGAAAGCGCCGCGGCGCGCGAATAGTGCTCGGCAGCCAGCTCGTATTTCCCGTCTTTTTCAGCGTCAGCAGCCTTCTTGCTGAGCGCGTCGCGTTCGGTGTTGCGTTCCTTGTTGTTGAGGCCTTTATTCTGAGCGATGGAAGCTTTCACGCGCTCGAGGCGTTCTTTTGCGCGCGTTGAAGAATCGAGCGCAACGGCATCGCTGTAGCGCGCGGCGGCACCGTCCAGGTCGCCCTTGGCTTCAAGCGCCTCGGCAGACTGCATGATGTTTTCAAACTCGATAGTCTTTTTGGTGCGACTGATTTTCTGCGCCAGCTCATCGCTGGGCTTCTCCGCAACGGCCTGTTCGTACAGCTTCAGTGCGTCTGCGTACTGCCCCGCGCTATACGCGGCGTCTGCTTTGGCGGCGAGATCAACTTTTTCGACGGGCGCGGACGTGTTCGAGGACTTGTTGCTGAGCATCATCGAAAGCAAGGCGCCGACAAAGAGGACACCAATGACAAGCGCCGCGACAAGCAGGCCTTTCTTCGAATTTGCAGAGGGCTCCGCCGCCGATCCGGCAGGTGAAATCATCGTCGCTGATGTCGCGCCGGTTACCGGCGGAACGTAAACCGGCGGTGGCGGCACGGGCTTGCCCTGCTTAACACCTTCGATCATCTCCACCAGGGCCTGCGCTGTCTGCGGACGGTCTTCTTTACGCTTGGCCATCATGTGGAGCAGCAGGCGGCGCGCGTTTTCGGAGAGATCAGGACGCAGCGCTTTTGGATCGGGCGGCGCCTCGAACTTGTGTTTGAACAGAAGGTTCATCACAGTCGCTGAGTTAAACGGCGGCTGCCCGGTGAAAACGCGGTAGAAGGTCACTCCCAGCGAGTAAATATCCGTGCGCGCGTCTGCCATTTCGCCGTCGGCCTGCTCGGGGCTCATGTACATCGGCGTGCCCAGGCAAGCGCCCGTGGCGGTCAACTGAGTGGTCGAGGTCGATTCCATCACCAGGCCGAAGTCGACGAGTCTCAGAATGTTGTCCGTGCCCAGCAGCATGTTCTCGGGCTTGATGTCGCGGTGGACCAGGCCTTTGGCGTGAGCGGCGGCGAGGCCTTTGGCCGCCTGCAGCAGGAGCGTAAGGCCTTCTTCTTCGGTAATCTTTTTCTTCTCATCGACGTATTTGCCGAGATGCGCGCCCTCGACCAGTTCCATGGCGATGAAGTACTGTCCGCGTTCTTCGCCCGCGTCGTAAACCTGGACAATGTTATCGTGCCGCAGTGCCGCGACCGTTCGGGCCTCACGCAGAAAGCGGGTGACGTATTCGGGATTGTTGGCGAACTCGGCAGGCAGAATTTTTAGCGCAACAGGCCGCTCCAGCGTGCCATGGACAGCCCGGTAGACAGCGCCCATTCCGCCTTGTCCAAGCTTGGAGACGATTTTGAAGCTGCCAATCGTCTCTGGGATCGTCGTCGCGTCCATGGTTTTCCTAGCGCTGTGTTAAAGCGGCGTCAGCCACGCCGCAGACGATTATAGAGTTCGCCTGCGGCAGTGCAATCGGCCATCGCATAAAAGAAAGACGATTCAGTTGCACTTCTATTGAAAGTAAATGGGCATAGGCAACCTTGCCGGAAAATGTGAAGAAACGCGCCAGTTGTCGTGCTCTCCCTCGTTCGCAAGTGCTTTAAAGAATCTTGTCTTGGCTTGCAGAAATCTCCACGAGGACGTGAAAAACGCGGACCGACAAGGATAGTTGCGAGCGATGTGCCTCAAAAAAACAAACCCGCCGTGAGGCGGGTTTGTGCTGCTTGCTGCTGAGCTTGTTGTGCGATTACTTCTTCTTGCTGAAGAGCACCTTTTCCGGAACGATATCCTTCGAGATGCCGTCGGCTTCCCAGGACAGCTTGATGCCCGCACCGCCGCCATTTTCGAAGAACTCGACCTTGATGTCGTGGTCGCCGGCCTTGAGCTCGACCTCGCCTTCCTTCTCTTCCATCGCGTGCAGGCCGCCGTTGTCGACCACCTGCTTGCCGTCGATGAACACGCGCGAGCCGTCGTCGCTCTCGGTGTAGAACTTGTACTTGCCGTCCTTCGGAACCTTGATCACGCCCGTCCAGCGGATGTAGAACTGATCGACCAGGTCCGTGCCGTTGAAACCTTCTTCGGTGCTGTCGAAGTTGATGGTCTTGTCGACCTTCGTCACGGTCGGCTTCTTGTCAGCCGCGATCGTCGGATAATCGCTGAGTTCTTCACCGATGTTGAAGTACTCGCCGATCAGGCCGGGCTGCAGCTCCTGCGCAGCGACGCGGCCGGCGATCATCGCGCAGAACAGGAACACAACTGCCATAAGGTGCTTCATTGCTTTTCTTCCCCTCTTCTTTCAGTCTTGCCTTTAGGCCGGACGCATGCGATCCGCACGGACCACTGGTTGCGTACATTGGCTGGCAGGCATTTCAAATTCGTTTAGTCCAGACGCTGTTTTTCACATTCCCTTCAAATGCACATACCACGTTAAAAAGCCGCTGCTGCACAGCGGCTCATTACGTTACAGTTTCTGACTGGGTTCGTTGAAGAAATCACCGCTTGCTGGCGTTCTTCAGAGCTTCCTCGGCCATGGCGCGGAAACGCGTGGCCCTGTATCTGGTGTCAGTGGTTAGCTTTGTATACATGTAAATGCCGCGGTGAATGTCGCCGCCGCGATCCTTGAGCTTGCTGAGCTTCACCAGGCAGTCGCCGGCGCGCAGGATCGCCTGTGCTTCGCTGTCCACGTCGCCGCGGTACTGTTCCTGCACACGCATGAACGAGAGCAGCGCATCCATCAGACGTTTTTCGAGCGCTTCGCCGGTGGGCTTCTGAGTTTCGATTTCGCCCAGCGTTGCTTCGCCGATGACCAGGTGGGCGGCGCCGGCCACGTTCGTGGGCGCTCCCGCGCTGAGCGCGCGCTGAGCCAGATCGCGGCCCTTGGCCAGGTTGTTCTCGGCAATTGCGCAGCGGGCCTGGCCCATCAGTGCCATGCCTTTGGTTCCCGGAACATTGCTGCCGGCCGCGGCCTGATTAAACTTTTCTTCAGCCGGCTTGGTCTTCCCCTGAGCCAGCAGCATCTGTCCTTCGTAGTAATCACCCAGTGCCTTCTGTTCGGCGCCGAGCGTGCGCAGCTGTGCCAGGAGCGCGGGGACCTTGGCGAAATCCTTGGTCTGGATCGCCGCATCGACAAGGCTGCCGACAGCGAGCGGAACGTAATACGAGGTCTTGAATTCGTTCATCAGCTTTTCGAAGATCGGCACGGCGTCGGCGGGCTTGCCTGAGCGGTACAGGCTTTCGGCGTAGAAATAGAACAGCGCCGGGCGGACTTCAGCACGGATCTTGTTGAGTTCGTCGGGGTCGCTGATGATACTCGAGAAATTGCGCACGGCTTCGGCGTAGTGGCGGCCTTCGTAGTTGGCGACGCCCGAGCGGAATTCGGGATCGTTGACGTCCCATTCGATGCTTGCGACTTCGCTGCCCTTCATGTTGAGCTGGTTCACCGCCTGCGTGCGCGCGTCTTTGATTTCCAGATGAATCTCTTCAATATCCGCTTTCTTGACGCGGCCGACACGGACTTCATTGCCCTTGAAGAGAGTTACCTTGTCATCGGCGCAGAAGGCGAGGCTGGCAAACAGGCCGGCGCAGAGTGCGAATGCGAAGCGGACGTGTTGAATGCGGCACGAAAAAGCGACCATTGATGTCCTCCCCACGAACAGAGCAGTCAGTACCGGAACCTGCGGCTGACACGCACGCCTCAGCCAGTTTTCCGGACCGGACCGAAGAGTCTAGCCAGTGTCACAGCGGGCCGCAAGGTGTGTCTTAAAATGCTGAAACCCGACAGCTCCACACAGGCTTAACGTCGGACAGCGTCAAATCCTGCACAAAATGTGGACTTGCAGCCGAGATTGCCTGCAAATTTTTGCACACGTGCGCGCAGCCGGTGTAAGTGCCTATGATAAAACGTTTCATCAGGCGGGGGAAAAGCATGGTCAAGAATCCTATAACCCTTTTGTTTGCTGCTGTTTATCTATGCTTTCCAGCCTTGGCAGGCACGTTCTTTCCGCCCCCGCCGGTCAAACCTGGAGAGAACAATGGCGAGAATATACAGCGAACGATGACTCTGCTGGCCACCAGCACGCCCGAGAAACGCAATAAGGTTCGCATCCTCTTTTATGGGCAGTCAATTACCAACCAGGAATGGACGAAGTTCGTTTCCGAAGATCTGCGCAAGCGCTTCCCCAACGCGGATCTGGAAATTGAGAACAAATCGCTTGGCGGCTTCGCCTCGCAGATACTCGTCCGCATCGCAGAACACGATGTCTATCCCTTCTATCCTGAC
>Ga0196964_10000184_pt1 | contig 44323 bp, 46 predicted proteins | sample S1_10metaG_FD_148615 | JGI IMG/M metagenome (GOLD analysis project Ga0196964, IMG submission 148615) | Soil microbial communities from Anza Borrego desert, Southern California, United States - S1_10 | ecosystem: Environmental > Terrestrial > Soil > Desert | place: USA: California | collected...
AAAGTGCAGGCATTTCATTCCACTTTTGCCATCGTTAGCGAACCATTTTCTCATCGCCGGCAGTGGTACAAGGATTCGCTGATCTGGGAAACAGCCTATCCTTACTTATATCTGCGAACAACAAATGATCACCGGATCATGATCGGGGGAAAAGATGATCCCTCTGCTGACCCTGTAAAGCGAGACCGGCTGATCCCGGCAAAAGCAAGAGCCCTGGAGAACGCCTTCAAAAAATTATTTCCCCAAATTGATTTCAGGACTGACTTTAAATGGGCGGGTGTTTTTTCAAATTCAAAAGATGCATTGCCTTTGATCGGCAGCATCCCCGGACAGCCAAACATTTATTATACGGTTGGCTTTGGCGGGAATGGCACCACCTGCAGCATCATTGCTGCTGAGATCATACGGGATTTGCTTACTCAACGAAAAAATAGGGATACTGAAATATTCTCTTTTGAAAGATTGTGATTCTGACAGAACCGTGTCATTTCAAGTGTGGCGAAGCAAGATGTCTCACTCCGTTCGACAAGACAGGGTGCAAAAAGCAATTATGATCAGGCACCTATTGGAAGAGGCTCGTAAAAATACTTCTGCTGGAGCCAGCTGACATTGCCTTTTGATTTTCTGACGAACCAGCAGGCTTTTGTGATCTTAACAGCGAGCACTTTCTTATGGAGTTCCCCTTCACCGGTCACTTTCCCCGCGATATAGAGGTAATCGTCGTGATGCCGTTGGATCAGGTTTACCTTTTTGTTCAAAAGTTTTTTACCGTGTGCGGGATCGGTTACCACGCAATTCAATATCGGCCCTTCGTTCTCTACCATTTTTACCTGGAGAGTTTGCTGCTCATTGGATTCGATGAAACGCAGTAATCCAAACTGAATGGCCCCGATCTTATGTTTGATAGAGGATAATGTACTACTCATATGCTTGGTTGATGAAGTTTACTGAATACGGGTTTTGAATGACGGGGGAACGCAATATGTCGGGCCAGCCATTTATATCCCTGTTCAAACCAGGCTTCCAAACGGCCTTTTTTCTTTTCTGTGCTTTCTGCATATTCAATATTCACCATCGTCATTTTAATAAGTACAGGTCGGTCATAAGTGGTATCGGTTATGTTTTCGTTCAATGGGGTTGAATCGTTGGTCACTATCATGGCCTTGCCACTGATCTCCAGGAAAAAATTAACTCCTTTTCGATAAAAATGGAGACGGGCCGGGAATGTCTGCTCACATTCACTTAAATGTTGTGCCGGTCGTTTGGCCAGGAACCATAAATGGCCTTCATCATCCACGCGGATGGCGGTCACTATATTGTTGGGGATCTTTACCAGGCCATTGCTCATGCTGTACATGATCGCACTTCGCAGCTGGTAAACCTTATTCCGGATAAATTGCAAGTTGTTATCGTTTGTCATAACCAAGAATATTTACGATGATTGTATGTCAAGTTTGATACCAACGCCTTTTTAGCTGCATTAACCAGTAAACCGATCTGGGATTGTGAAAGAAATTCCACAGAAAACACCCGAATATGTTTTTTGGCATATATGCAACCATTTGTAATTCTATCCACCCAGCTTGTTAACGGCCTGTAGTTTGCCTGCATAAGAATCCATGGAACTTGAAAATGTATCTCACCAGGAATTGGTGAAAGCCGACCGTGATATGAAAAGCGCCGCCCGGCTGGCTGACCTCAAATATGTCACCGATCAGCTTCCCGGCATTACCAGGGTAAAAAAGGGGGAAAAATACAATTACTATCTAAAAGAGGTTAAGATCTCCGATCCGGAATCACTTCAGCGTATTAAGAAGCTGGCCATACCCCCCAGCTGGACAAAAGTTTGGATCTGTCCTGATCCCAATGGACATATCCAGGCAACCGGCCTGGACCTGGACGGGCGCAAACAATACCGGTATCATACAGACTGGCACAGCCTGCGTAATGAAACCAAGTTCCATCGCTTGTATGAATTCGGAAAACAATTGCCAGGGCTGAGAAAACAACTGCAAAAAGATATGGAGGATAAGGAATTGACCGAACAAAAAGTAATCGCCACGGTGATCAGCCTGATGGAAAAAACTTACATCCGCATTGGGAACGAAGGATATGAGAAACTATATGGTTCATATGGGATGACCACCCTCAAGGATAAACACGTGGAAATAAAAAAAGACCAATTGCGATTTTCATTTACCGGGAAAAAAGGGATCGACCACGAGATCAGTTTGAAAAATAAAAAACTGGCGCGGATCGTCAAGCAATGCCGGGATATCCCTGGCAAAGAACTTTTCCAGTATTATGATTCGGACGGGAACCGGAAAAAGATCGATTCCGGCATGATCAATAATTATATCAAGCAGGTAACCGGAGAAGCATATACCGCAAAGGATTTTCGTACCTGGGCAGGTACGTTGCATGCGATCTGTTCACTCCGTTCTTTAGAAGAACCGCAGGACGAAGTCACACTCAAAAAAAATATTCTGCTCATGCTCGATGATGTGAGCATAAAATTGGGAAACAGTCGCAGTATTTGTAAAAAATATTACGTGCATCCCGGCCTGGTAAAATTATATGAGGAAAGAAAGTTTCTCGCTGCATTACAGAAATGCGATGACATAAAAATGGGGAAAATCGGCCTTTCAAAAGATGAAAAGATATTATTATACCTCTTGCGTAAATGCATTTAGATCGCATTTTCTGGCATCATTTTTCTAACTATTATAAAAAAGCGATTATGAGAAACAAAGAAGGTAAACAAGCATCAAGGATCAATGTGAGATATAATCTCCACAAACATCGCCCCGAAATACGTGATGACCTGGACAGCCGTGAGAACCTGGAGCAACATGTGAAGGGAGATGATATCACACATAATAAAAAGACGACACAGAATAAGAGAAAAAAACACAACAATGAAAGCAAGATGTGATGTAGAAAAAATTTCTCTGTAACCTTTAAATCGAGAAACATGAAAAAGAATGAAAAAGTAACCGAGGTGCTCAATGACCTGATACGTATCAACCATGACCGGGTTGAAGGGTATGAAAGAGCCGCCAAGGAAACCAGGGCTGAGGACACTGATCTCCGCACATTATTCACGGAAATGGCTAATGAAAGCCGGAATTATGCGAGCGAGTTAAGTCGTTGCGTGATCAGCCATGGAGAAAACCCGGCGGAAGGGGCTACCGCTCCAGGTAAAATCTACCGGGCCTGGATGGACGTAAAAGCCGCATTCACCGGGAAAGATCGAAAAGCCATTCTCTCATCCTGCGAGTTTGGCGAGGATGCCGCACAGCGGGCTTATGATGCCGCGCTTGCCAGCGAAGCTGAGATGCCGACGGATATCCGGCAAATGATCGTGGATGAAAAAAACAAATTAAGACAGTCGCATGATAAGATCAAATCGATGAGAGATAGTGAGAGAGAACGCTAATAACGCTAATGCACGGCAGTTAGCCGTGCATTACAAAACAACGACTCATGGAACAAATATCAACATCCGAAGAAATGAAAACATTGGCGTCCTGCCTGAATAAGCTGACGCTCGACGGATACACCGAAAATTTCAAAGCATCCGAAATGGGTTTGTTGTCCTTAGGAAAAGAAAGGATGTATACTCCTGCGGAAGTGGAGATCGTGAATTTTTACCGGTTCGAAGGTGAAAGCGACCCGGCTGATAGTTCCATACTCTATGCCATTAAAACATCTGATGGCGTGAAAGGAACACTGACAGACTCATATGGGCCTTACGCAGATCCAAATGTTACCAAATTCATCAATGAAGTCGAATCAATATCAAAAAAACCCGTTAACCCTCCGAAGGAGTCCATTGGACCTTCGGACCAAACCTATGAATCATGATACTGGAACAGACCGATAACTATGTAAAAGCCTGTATGAAGGCCTGGTTGATGTGTGAATCATGCATTCATGCTGAGATCAACAAAACTCATCCCAGGCAGGAATTAATTGAAAAATGCCGTACCTGCGCCAATTCCTGTTTTACCGTGGTGTGCAGGATTTTGAATAACTCGGAGATCGTACAGGAATCCGCATTCATTTGCGTATTGAATTGCAGGGAATGCTGTGAGGAATGTGAAAAATACAATTACGTCGCAGATATCGATTATTGTGGCGAGGTCTGCCGGCTTTGCGCAGATATATTAAAGTCCCTGATAGTTCCCATTCATCTGAATTAACCGACCTTCTCGAGTTTTTTCAGGGCTTTTTCAATATCAAATCCTTTACTGAAGATCCCTTTGAACAGGTCACCTTTTCGTTTGACCCGCCCCACCATGTTCCTGATAGTAAACGAAGAAGGATGCAACCCTGGCTTCACTTCTTTCCAGTCCAGCGGGGTTGAAACTGTTGCGCCCGGCTTAGGCCTGGCACTATAGGCGCTGGCCAGGGTTTGTCCCTTGCTATTTTGGAGATAATCAATATAGATCTGGTCTTTCCTGCGTTTCGATAAATAGCGTTCGATCGTGGTTAGGGAAGGAAGTCGCTCATGGGTCAAACGAGCGATCTGTTCCGCGAATTCCCTAACCCTCTCATAAGGGTATTTCTTTCCGCAGGGAATATAAATATGCAGCCCGGTGGAGCCGGAGGTCTTGCAATAGCCGGAAATTCCCAACTCATCCAGGATCTCTTTGACGCATTGCGCTACTTCGATCACATCTTCGAAATCATTTTTATCCGAAGGATCAATATCCATCACGAAATAATCAGGTTTGTCCAACGATCTCACTGTTGAATTCCAGGGGTTCATTTCAATACATCCCAGGTTAGCAATGAACAAAAGGCTGGGCAGATCGTTGCAAACCAGGTAATGAATGATCTTGTTGGCAGCGGGAGAAGGGATCTCCGCGATCTTCATCCAGGGTGGAGCGATATCCCCGGCGTCCTTATGATAAAAACCAGGGTCCAGTATTCCATTTGGATTCCGCTTCAGCGAAAGTGGCCTGTTCTTCAGGTAAGGCAGGATAAAAGGAGAAATGGTTTCATAATAATTCAGCAGGTCTCCTTTACTGATCCGTTCCTTTGGCCAGTATAGTTTATCGAGGTTGGTAAGTTTCGGTATCTTTTTCATTCCTGATCTTTCAACAATAATTTTTTTACAGACCTTGGTCGCTCGGTTTCCATTTTAACCATCTTGCTCTTTTTATCGGTTCTCAGCCCTTTATATACAGGATGACGCAGGATCCCATCCCGCGTGATCTCGCTATATGCCACTTCACAAACCAATGCAGGTTTTATCCAGGTCACAGGAGCATTGGTTCTGATCACCTCCTTAAATGGAGAACGATGAGTGATCAGCGGATGCATTTTTTCCCGCAATTCTTTGAGCAATTTTTCCGTAAAGCCGGTACCCGCATGTCCAATATATTTCAGTTTTCCATCGGTGTACTGGGCAAGAAGCAAAGAACCGAAATGCTGGCGCGATCCTTTCGGTGCCGTATAACCGACAATGATCGCCTCCTGTGTTTTATGATATTTTATCTTCAGCCAGTCCCGTGTCCGAACGCCCGGGGTATACCGGCTGTCTTTCTTTTTGGCAATGATCCCTTCCAGATCATCTTCCCGGATCATGCGAAAAAGATCGATCCCGAATTCTTCGATATGATCGCAATAGCGGATCACCCCGGTGGATTTGCGGATCAGTTTCTTCAACAATCTTTTTCGCTGCGATAAAGGTTCCTTCATCAAGCTTTTATTCTGTAGGTATAACAGGTCAAATACATAGTAAATGAGAGGCAGGTGCTTATTGTCTTTATAATTCTGCAGCTTTTGAAAATCAGGTTTGTTTTTTTCATTCAGCAAAACGATCTCCCCGTCGAGGATCATCCTGGTCTTAAATTTTTTTAGTGCGGTAGCCACCGGCCGGTACCGTTGCAACAGGTCAAGTCCATTCCTGGAATACATTAACAATCCTGTTTCACGGATCTCCGTGACTGCGCGGTATCCATCCAGCTTCAATTCGAATAACCATTCCTTGCTGTTGAAAGGTTTATCCACAGTAGTAGCCAGCATGGGACGTATGTAGTGAATCAACTTTTTTTCAATTACCCCCATTCATTTTCGGTTAAGGCAGTTTCTCAGATTTGTCAATCAGCTCAGGAAGCTTTACGCTTGGATGAACCGAGGCTGGCCTTTAATTGTGACATCAGGTCGTGGCTGCGCGAGTGAACCACCCGCAGCTTCGGCGCCTGGATCTTTTTCCCCTTCGCTTTGGCTTTTATCAATTGCATCAATTTATCGGAGTAGGTATCCTTGTATTTCTTTATATCAAAATCTCCGCTGAGTTGATCAATAAGCTGAACCGCCATTTTCAATTCCGGTGCTGCGATTTTTGAATCAGGAACTTCCACCTGCTTTGGATCCCGGATCTCTTCAGCAAAACGGATCTTGTTTAGCGCAATGATGTCTCCCAGCGGCTTTATGATCACTAGGCTTTCCCGGTTGCGCAACACAAAGCTGCCCAAGCCCACCTTTCCTGTTTTTTTCAAGGCATCGCGAAGCAAGTTATAGGCTTTTACACCTGCTTTCTCGGGTTGTAAGTAATAGGGGGTTTCATAATAGATGCTGTCAATCTCTTTGGAATCCACAAACTCACTGATCTCAATGATCTTAGTCTTTTCGGGACTGGCCCTTTCAAAATCCTCCGGAGAAAGCACCACGTACTGATCTTCCATTTTATATCCCCGGACAATATTATTCCAGGGCACTTCTTTCCCTGTATTGGCATTCACCCGCTGGAATTTGATATTAGCATGGTCCTTTTTATCCAGCATGTCAAGGTCCAGCTCACTGGCCTGTACAGCACTGTAAAGTTTGACGGGAATGTTTACAAGGCCAAAACCGATGGCCCCGCTCCAGATCGCTCTCATAATTCACAGGTTTTACACAAAACATATGAAATTTTATGCCATTTAATCCTTTTAAAATAAAAAACCGCCCCCCCGACTCGTCGGGGCGAACGGTTTTTCATAATCGTTGCAATCGGCTATAGATCGGATCTTCGGAATGAACCCCCGAAAATGAGCGATAAAAGAAATAGCACCAAGAAAATAAAGAACAGGATCTTAGCAATTGATGCTGCTCCGGATGCTATACCGCCAAAACCAAAGATCGCAGCGATGATTGCAATAACCAGAAAAATCACCGTCCAACGTAACATAGCTTTAGATTTTAGGTTATTAATGGTTCCTGTTCATAATCATTGCTGTTATTAACAAGAACTTGATTTTGTTCGTATTGTTTAATGAAAAATCCGTGCCATAACCCAAATAACCCTGCTATCCATCTATCACAATACGGGGAATTTTTTCGCCATTCCTAAGTGAAAAAATGGAACTTATTACTTCTTCAGGGAATAATTAAACGCAAACTTGTAGATGGGAAGGTAATAATCTATCTCTGGCTTTTTGACATATTTATAATAAACAACCTTGATGTTTACGAAATTATTGATCTCAACTCCCCAGGCAATTGAATAGCCATGATAAAAGCTATTTGTTTCTATAGTTGATATAATCTCTTTTATCCGTTCTTTTCATAAGCTTTCCTGATACGGTAGTTAGCGTTAGTAAACACATAAATAAAAGACAAGCCAACAAAAGTACCGGTTGAGCTATATTGGCCTGACGTCAAAGGCTTATTTGGTATAACAATTTGATATGTTCCATTGACATACTTGGTAAAAGAGATGTTGGAGCAAATTGATAATTGTAATAAATTATTGTTTTTTAAAAGCCAGGAATGACTGGCATTAACCGGAAAACTGACCCATGGCTTTGCATCGTTATTAGCATAAACGTCCACCTCACCAGCATTGTAAAAACCATTATTAGTGTTCAAAAGCAATATTGAAAAAACATCAAAGTCTGCGCCTGTGCTAACATTCAGCCGGAGGCCTGTATTAACAATAAAAAACTTTGTTTTAGCATATATCCATCTTTTTTCCAACAGTAACGGTAAACTAATAACCAAGGTTCCTAAGTATGAATTAGCACCCCGCAATTCATAATTTTTCGTCAAAGGCGGTGAAAAATCATTTTTATTAAATGATGTTATAAAATTTCTTCCTAAAATCATCGTTTCCGGTCCCGTTATAAAACTGTATTCGTTATTAAAATTCACCGAGTATTTGAAACTTATTAAAAAACCAGGGGCCATATTAGTGCTAACAGGGTGATCACCTGATTTCCTATTCAGCCCGGCTTTAAAATTTGCTAAAGTCGAATAACTAAACTGAATGTGATTGCCTTTAAAAACAAAATCATTCAGGAAATTTTTCCGTTCCAGTTTCACTTGCTGGGAAGCAGCATCAAATATTCCACACATATATGCGAGACCAAGAATGGGTTTGTACAGAATTGAAATCTTTCTCATAAGGAAATAGCCCTTTAACATATTAATTTTGATACCTGCGAATTATCCGTTTATTTATGCCTGTGAAAACATACTGAACGGAAATTCCCAGACTAGAACCAGAAATTTTATAAGAGCCGGTTGTAGCAGGCCTTCTTGGTATGGTTAATTGATACTTGCCTTTAAAAAAGTAAACCGGACTGTAATTAACTTGTAATGAAACAAGCATGAAGTTTTTGTTATCAAAACTAACTTTTCTTGTAAGGCCTCCTATGAAAGTAACCCACGGAAGCTGCGAATTATTTCCCGATAAATCAGCATTAAAAATTTGGACTTTGGTATTGGAAATTGAATCGAAGACAGAACCTGAAATCTTTTCGTCGGTAGAAAATCCGCTATAGCAAATAGTAAGACCCAATTTTAGAAGCATTTGATTCTTTACTACCTTTTTCATAATCTTTTCTAGTACAAAAGGGATCCCAATGTTTGACCAAAGCGCCTTATCTTCTAGAAAAAGAGGGCTTTCCGGGTCAGTATATCCTCTTAAGCCACTATCATGTATCTTAGAATAAAAATTCCGTTTGCCTATTTGAAGATGTAAGCCGATTGTTAACGTTGTCTTCGGATTCATGATTCGCCGATAGTTTAATCCAATAGAGTAAGAGGATTGAATTCTAGAACGCAATTTATAAATGCCCGAATCAGTTGTAATTTTAGCTTTCGGAAGTAGATTAGTCCCGATTTCAATAGCAAAATTTGCTCTTGCATTTTTGATTCTTTTGCTGCTGTCATATGAATTATCCTGGGGTTGGCAGAATAAAAAGTTTGATACAAGAGAAGCCAAAAGGCTTAAAAAGCCACTTTGGCTTCTCACAATTTGAATGAAACATCGGAATCTCATATTATATTCAGTAGCCAGGCTTTTTAAATAAGTAATGTATTAACAAAATATGACTAATCAGAATGAGTTAAACGAAGAGGAAATCGCTTTCTTAAAACTCATCTGTCCCAGAAAAACCCTATAAAGAGATTGCTTTTCAGTTCAAAGTTACTGACAGACATACCGAATACCTGCGAAAAACCTTGTTCACAAATTCGGTGTCACAAGTCGCACCGGTTTGGCAATCTATTCCCTTGAAGCCAGTTTAGTAGTATAAGGCAAATCCCTGGAGAATTTTTTCATCAATTTCAGGGCTTTAAGTGGGTAATTATATCTGGTAATAAGTTGAGAATTTTTCCTGATGATCCTGAGTACTGGGTTTGTCAATGTGTCGAAAGATCGGGATTGGGATTTGAAATTGGTCACGATCCTTCGACTGCGCTCAGGACTATCGGGAAGTTATTTGGCTATTCTCAATGATGGTATAAATATTTCACTACATCAATAAAAAATGTATGCAAAAAGCATCGCCTCCGCGTAAGGTCAGAAAACCCCAACACCAACCACGACCGGGAAGAGAAAGCCGGATGAAACCGCAACCCATTTTTGATTACCCCGATGTGAAAGGGAGTGATAAATTGAAAAATAAAATCGCATTGATAACCGGTGGGGACAGTGGCATTGGACGAGCTGTATCGATCCTATTTGCAAAAGAAGGAGCCGATATAGCGATCGCTTATCTCAATGAAGACCGGGATGCCAAAGAAACACGATCGATCATTGAAGATCGATACCAGCGTAAATGTATCCTGGTGCGTGGGGATCTCTCTAAAGAAAGACATTGTATCAATACGGTGGAAAAAGTGATAAAGGCCTTCAATCGTATCGATATCCTGGTGAACAATGCCGCCTTGCATTATGAGAATAAAACAATGGAAGAGCTGACAAGCCGGGAATTGTTGAAAACATTTGAGACAAACATATTTTCTTATTTCTGGGTTACCCGGGCTGCCCTAAAATATATGCGAAAGGGTTCCTGCATTATTAATAGTTCTTCAGTAACAGCATACCGGGGAAGTGGAGCATTGATCGATTATGCTTCGACTAAAGGTGCGATCGTTGCCTTTACACGAAGTCTTTCCTCTAACCTGGTCAAAAAAGGGATCCGGGTAAATGGTGTGGCTCCCGGTCCTGTATGGACGCCATTGATCCCTTCCAGTTTTAAGGGTAAAAAAGTAGCCACTTTCGGTAGCGATGTTCCCATGCAACGTGCCGGTGAACCGGTAGAGATCGCTCCTTCCTATTTATTCCTAGCCAGTGATGATGCAAGTTATATGACGGGTCAGTTCCTGCATCCGAATGGAGGGGAAATTATTAATGGGTGAATGAATGTAGAACAGAAGAATGTAGAACCGGAGAATGTAGATTTGTTCTACATTCTGCGGTTCATTATTCTAATTCTTCAGGGTTCTACACTCTGCGGTTCATTATTCTAAATTCTTCATCCCCCAATTCCATTCTTCAACCTGTTCACTTTATCCACTGCTGCCGCCTTGCGCTGCCTGGCTCTATTCATTTCTTCCTGGAGCTGACCATTTTTACGGGTAAATAATTTACCAAAACGGTTAACCCAGGTACTGGTGGTATGACGGATATTGGTACGGGTCTGGCTGCCTTTGGCAGGAGCCAATAACAGGCCTAATGCCGTTCCCGCTATCGCACCGCTTATGATCCCTAGGGTCATTTTGCCTTTGTTTGTCATAGAGATGTGTTTTAAATATTAAAAAAACTATCGCTTTTGAATAGAAAATGAAAAAAACATACCAACCCTGTTGCTATTTTTTGCGATAAGAAGATAGTTTGGTAATGTTTTTGAAATTAAAATGGTATAAATAACTATAAACCATTGACCTTAAACCTTAATCTGTGAATAAAAATCTCATACTATGAACAAAATGCTCAACGCGCTTCTCCTGGTAGGAGCCATGTTTACCACCTCAGCCCTCTTTATTTCATGCGAAGATGATCCCCCGCCACCACCTGATACCAGTTACACATTGAGTGGAAACGCTAGCGGCGCCCAGGAAGTACCTCCTGTTTCGACAGCAGCCGGAGGCACAATTACAGGAAACTACAATTCAGCGAATAACACGCTGCAGTTTTCAATTGGCTGGACAGGATTGTCTGGTACCGTGAGCGGAATACATTTTCATGGACCCGCTCCGGTTGGTACAAATGCAGGTATAATGATCGACCTGGGCCCTAATATCACTTCCAATGCTGCAACCGGTGCAGCCACCGGTACGATTACACTAACAGATGCACAGGAAACGAATTTGTTAAACGGCCAGGTCTACTATAATATCCATACAGCAGCCAATCCAAATGGTGAAATAAGAGGACAGGTTACTGCAACACTTTAAATTTTATTTGAAAAAAACAATGCATAACCCCCGGGCAAGTCGGGGGTTATTTCTCTGATAATAATTAATTGAGCTAAATCCGGGCTATTCTGATTTATTCACCAATACCGGTATTTCAACTGGTGGTAATTCCGGGATCGGCTCTTCTTTTGACGAAAGAGCGATCTTTTTTTCAGTCAATATGCGCAGAGCAGGAATGATCAGGAACAGCAGCCCGATCATTACAAACACGCCGCTGCCGGCAAATCCCCTGAACCAGGGCTGGAGATCCTGCATAACCTGGTAAAAACTTTTATTATTTAGCTGCCCCGAGATCTTCACTAATCCACTTCCGATCATCGAGATCCAGAAAAGCAACAAGGAAATATTAGTGATCAATATTCCTATGCTGATGGTTTTACGGCTTCGCTCAAAGATTGCCGGATTTTCTTTATGCACTATATAAAATACCGAAGCAAAAATCAATAGCGTGTTAATACCAATGGTTGATCCCATTGCATGTGCAACGGTAATATGCGTGCCATGGGTATAATAGTTGAGGGCAGGGATTGAGATCATGATAGCCAGTGTCAGGTTCAGCAGGATCCAGCCATCTGCATAACTGAGCAGCCTGTACGAGATAAGATGATAATTCTTTCGTGCATGGCTCAATGTTTTCCTCCATTGATAGATCAGATGAGCGAGTATCAGCAATTCGGTCATGCTGATAATATAGGCTACCATTTTTATCCAGGGAGCTGCCGGTACGATATACGTATGATGTCCCCAATTGAACATGAGATTGACCAGCCCGAGAAAATAAAAAAAGAAAGCAAGAGTTGAACGTGCCGGTTTATCATTGCCGCTGGTCTTTTCCATGATATACATTCCCGTGCCGTACACCAGCATATTCCAACTCCCAACCATTGAGCCCAGGGCTTTCCATTGTATCGTTACATCCCGTACAATATTGTTCCGAAAGAAATCGAACATCCAGAGATAAGATTCGATCAGCGTGATAAAAAAGAAAAGGATCCCCGTGCTCCACATCCATATATACACAGGTGACTTCCTGTAATCAGGTCGCAGTGTTCCAAAGAAATTGATCGTGAAGGGCACCCAGGATAAAAGAATGAACGCGCCGAGCCATGGTGGAAATTCCAGGTATTCTCTTCCACCGAAATAACCCAGGAAGAAGCAAGCGACGATGACGATTGATACGGACAATTGTAAAAAATAATGCAGCCACACACCGGTTGGCCATATAATCGGTCTTTTTGCCACCCGGTGCAGGTAATAATAAATGCCTGCCTGTGCAGCCGTAAATATCCAGGTGATAACAAGATAAACATGCAGTGGCCTGGTTTGCTGGAAACTCAACCTGTTTTTCAGAAAATCCGGCATAATGTATTGCATGCCCCCCATCGTTCCTAACAATAAGCCAAATAATAAGTAGGACAAGGCGAGGACCAGGAATGCCCGGGCAGCTTTATCGGTTTTGGTGTTAATTAATTGCGATGTTGTTTGATTCATACTTCTCACTACTTGTAAGTAATGGCTGATTCATCCACGTATTTGAGGTAACTGATCAAAGCGCTTACTTCAGCCTCCGTAAAATGATAATTCGGCATGCGCGGGCCCCCATTTGCAAGGATAATCTTCATATATGCTTCTCCTCTTTTTGGATCGGAATACGCCGTGGTAAGCTCGGGACCCAGGAATCCTCCAAGTCCAAATAACTGGTGGCAGGCAATGCAGTTATATTGCTGGAACAATTCTTTTCCTTTTGCTATCTCTTGCTTTTGAGGAGCGTGCAGGGACAGGCTCATTTCAGTGCCTTTTGTATAAACGGTGTAGCTATAAACCGCGTATACTAAAAACAGGATGGAAAAAATGGCCAGCTTGATCACGGAGTTAATTTAAGCAATGCCCGCGTGGCAGCCAAAATAAATAACCCCGAGGGTTCAAGCCAAGGGTATTGGTAGCCTGTAAAATAATACAACTTTAAATTGAGAATTTGGAATTGGGTATTGGTTTATTTATTACGAGTCTTCTCTATTTTAAGCAATAACCTTAGTTATTGATAAACAAAACACTTATAGGTTTTTTACGAGGAAAGTTCCGTAATCATGATTCTACAATGACTTTTATATTTCCCATTACATCAAAAGCATTAAAGACTCTATTTTTTCCACACATAAGACGTATGTTCTTTGTGCTTCCTAAGAAAACTATCAAAGTCCAATATCCCGAAAAGCCCTTTGAAAAGAACAAATCCGTGCCCGCATGAAAGCCAACCCAAACGAAAACAAAAACTATGGAAACTAAACATTTGTTCGACCCGAACGTTTCGGGAATTCACGACGATATCCGTCTGAAGGACCTGGCATCACATTTATTGAAAAGCATGCAGGAAAAAGCGGTTACAAAAAATAGCTTCATTATTAATGACATTTCCCCTGCTATCATGGTAACGACAGATAAGCGTATGCTCGCTACTGTCATTAATAACCTGCTCGCACTGATCATTGAACGAAATCATCACAGCTGTATCCGGATCACGGCAAAAAACTTCAGCAACCTGGTGCTTTTCTTTGTAAAAGCTGAGAACAAGACAGAGGAAAAAATCAGTACAAATGATTTTGCCGATCTGCAGATACTTGCTTCCCGGGTGGGTGGTTGCATCACTATCAGCAATCAAAAGCAGTACTCAGAAACACTGGCATTGAGTTTCCTGGATTTAGCGAACGTTGCCTGAGATTAGCTTCACGCTGCAAGCTGATTTATGCTTAAAGTAAATAATATCCTGCTTTTATCACTTTAATCTGCTGTGACATGCTGTGACCGCCGTGGAAAAAATTAATAAACCACAGCGGGGATGGAATTACACGGCAAAACGCTGTGATCCGCTGGGGACTGCAGGCTCGCTGTGGTTAAATTAAAAAAGCCCTTTTCAGGGGCCTTTTTGTAGCGGAGATGGGAGTTGAACCCATGACCTCAGGGTTATGAATCCTGCGCTCTAACCGCCTGAGCTACCCCGCCGTTTGTTGGGGTGCAAAAATAGCTTTTTTCCCTTAAGCATTAACTGTAAAATAGTTAAGTCGAGTAGATTTCTCCCCACCATCTCAAAATATCTTTTGATAATTAACTCGCTCTCATAAGCTTTCATACTATGGCACAATTCTTTTAAGATATACGACATTAAACGGCTAATTATGAAGAATTGGATCTTTTATCTTCTCCTGGTATTTGCATTTTCTTGGGTCCTGACCGGCTGCGAAGTGATCGGTGATATATTCAAAGCCGGTGTCTGGGTAGGCTTGCTTATTGCCGCCCTGGTGATCGGGCTGATCATTTATTTCATGACAAGAAGGAAGTAAAAATCCCCTCACCTGGCGGCAAGGGGATTTTTCTTATAAACCGTCCTTCTAATTAGTTTTTCGCAATATCGAATTTCCGGAAGATCGCTCTTACGCTATTGTCAATTTCTTTCCTGGTTAGGCGATTGCTGTTCACTTCATCTGTCGTCCATCCCTGCCAAACAGTTTTGTCAGTTTTTGTATCAATCATGGTGATCGTAACCGTACCTTCTCTCACCATATACTCACTACGATCATAACCGATAAATCTGGAAGGGTAATGAATGGTAGTATACCGGCGGGTGTACGGGTTGTAAACAACGCGTGAATATGGTTCTGAATAAACAGGATCATTGCGTTCTTCAACATTCCTTTCAACCAATACATCATAGCTCAGCATCACGTCCGGCTTGTTTTTCACTTCCGTCCAACCGGCTGATTTTTCCAGTTCACGACTTACCGCAGCCCGGATCTGTTTTTCGACCAGGTCATTCGTGAAATTCTTATCACTTGGTCCTTCGCCATCCTTATCAATCCAGGCGAAAGTGTTATAACGGGTAAAATCGATATTGTCGTCTTTTTCTATATGTGCAGTGGAAGCGCAACTTGCTAGCAAAAAGACAAAAGCTATCATCCCGCTCCACAGGGTCAGTTTTCTGGACATGGTGTCTCCTTTTTTTGTGACTGTTAGACGAGATTATTAACGAAAAGATTGATCCGGAGTTTACTAAGGAGATGTGAAAAAAAGCTGCAGGCAGCAAGCTTCAAGCTGCAAGCTTTTACATATATAAAATCTAACTCAGGCAGTTAGTTACGAGCGTTGAGCTGCGAGCCTTGAGCTGCGAGCTTCGAGCTGTGAGATTCTACCTTTCCTTGTCAACTTATTAACCCGTCAACTTAACCCGATCTCATAATGCCTCGGGGGAATCTCCACATCAACAAATCCCTTTTTGATCAATCGCTGTTTAAAATCCATCTGCACCGGGTATTCACCATGAACGAGGAATAATTTTTTCACTTGACTTACGTCCTGGCAGGCCAGCCATTGACTCAGGTCTTCATAATCACCATGAGCGCTCATGCTGCGGATCGCGCCGACCTCGGCATTCACCTGGTGCTCTACTCCATAAATATTCACTTCTTTTTCTCCAGCCATTAATCTGCCTCCCAGCGATGTCGGTTCACAATAACCTGTCAGTAAAACTGTGTTGCGACTGTTTTCAATATTATTACTAATATGGTGTTTTACTCTTCCTGCATCAGCCATGCCGCTGGCTGAAATGATGACCATGGGGCCATTCTGAAAATTCAGCATTTTTGATTGCTCAACCGTCCTGATGTATTGCAATCCCTTAAAAGAAAATGGATCTTTATCTGACTCCATTATCCGCTGAATGTTCTTATTGAAATATTGAGGGTAACGTTTTACAACCTCTGTGGCTTCCACGCTTAAAGGGCTGTCAACATAATAATCCAGTTCGGGTAATTGTCTTTCCACTTCCAGTTGGTTCATTGCGAATAAAAGCTCCTGCGTACGTCCTACGCTGAATGCAGGCATAATGAGTTTACCTTTTTTCTGCAGGCAGGCCTTTTCGATCCAACGTAATATCAGGTCAGGTGTAGTGGTTACTTCATCGTGAAGGCTATTCCCGTAGGTAGATTCCAACAAAATATAGTCAGCCTGGGGAAATATTTCAGGCGACTTCAGGATCAGGTCACGGTATCGACCGACATCTCCACTGAAGGTGATCCTGGTTTCTTTTCCCTCCTCTTTTATTTTTAAATGCACACAGGCGCTTCCAATGATATGCCCCGCGTCAGTAAATAAAACCTGCACGCCCTCGGCGATCGTAAACCAGGTCTGGTATTCCACTGCGGCAAAGAGCTCAAAACAAGCTTTTGCATCTTCCATTGTATATAAAGGTCTTAGGTTAGGAAGCCCGCTCATCGCCCGGTGCTTGTTGGTATATTTTACCTCGTCTTCCTGGATCCCGGCAGAATCCAATAACAAGATCTGTGTTAGTTCTTTTGTAGCCGGCGTGCAGTAAATCTTTCCGCTAAAACCCTCCTGCACCAGTTTTGGAATAAGCCCGCTGTGATCAATATGAGCGTGCGATAGTACGAGGATGTCTAATTCCCTTGCATCGAAACCAAATTCCCGGTTCATCAGGTCAGTTTCCTTGCCCATTCCCTGGAAAAGACCACAATCGAGAAGAATTTTCTTTCCATTCTTAAGTGTCAGCAGGTGCTTGGATCCGGTTACGGTTTGGGCTGCACCATGGAAGGCTAATTTCATAGATCTCTCACGGCCTCCCACCGACCTTCTCTCAGTGCCCGCGCCAGGTGGCTTGGGCACTGGCGGAAGGAGAGGGAGAATGTTACAATTTTTGCGAGTCTAATAATTTTTGAAATCATAGTTTATTCAATTTTTTGACTTTAAATGACCATGTAATATAAAATTCTGCGATCAATTCGCCGTTTGCATCACGACCTACGGATTTAGCCCGGAATTGTTTTGCTTCACCGCTTTGAATTGCATCTTCTATCGTGGCCCGGAATTCCAATCCATCTTCACAAGTAAACATGGTGCGTTCTGTTGCTTTCTTAAAATACTCTCCCTCGGTTTTAAGCACCAGCATGGAAAATGGTGGACTTCGTTTATATAAATACATGGTTGCTAATGCACCGGTACTCAATTCTGCTGCCATGCTTAAACAGGCGAAATAAGTAGAACGAAAGGGGTTTTGAGAAAACCATTTAAATGGAACGCTGGTAATGCATTTTTGTTCGTCTATCTCCCGGATCCTGACACCGGCAAAAAAAGCGCTGGGTAAACGGGTGAATAAAAATAAGCGGGATTTCACCGGGTGTTTTATTAACCGGATGAATTTGCCTGTGGCGATAAGATCCGCGCCCGATAAATTAATTTCCTTGTTTATACTATAAAAATAAGAACTTCATTCCCGACAGTTTCCCCTCACCGAGGGGTGATTCTCCTAATGGCACTCGGGGAGGGTTAAAGAAATAGGGAGCCTTGCAACCGAATTGAATTATAAACGTCAAGATTCAGGAGTTCACGAATTAATTGCTATATGAAGAGTTTCCTCGCTACGTTCTCTTTTTTTATTATTTCAATTTTAGCAGACGCTCAATCTTACCAGTCCCGCTTGAAATTTGAGCAGGGTCAGAAATTATCTATTACCACCAGCATTAAGACGCATATCTCGCAGCAAGCCATGGGCCAGGCGATCGATTTCGATGCGGATGGGGAAGCCGTGCATTTTTATACAGTTACTAATGCCACGGACGAGAACAGTACCCTCAGGCATCAGCTCAGCCAGATCGGTTTCAATTTTGATGGGATGGGTCAAAAAAGAAGTTTTCATTCGACCAATGAAAAGGACATGAACGGGCAATTGGGACAGTCTTTCAAGCCTTTGCTGGAAAATAAATATGATATGATCATCGATCCTTCAGGTAACGTACTGCTTGTGCAACCGGAAAAGATCGAAATACAGGCTGATGAGCGAATGAAACTTATTTCAGGCATGTTGAAAGACATGTTTACAGCCCTGCAACCACCAAAAAAAGGGGGCGGCTGTCTTTTCAGGATATTGCCAGTTGGCGAGATCACGGTCGGAAAAACCTGGACCGATAGTACAAAAACAGAAACTGGTTTTTGTAATACAAATTATATCATCAACAATATTACAGACACAACCATTGTAGTTGATGTCAATGGGAATGGTCATACAGAAGAGGCTTCGCAAATGATGGGAATGGATGTACTCACTAAACTGGATCATAAATTCACCGGGCAGGTGATCATTGATAAGACTACGGGCCTGATCCGGGAAAAGAAAATTGTAAAGGACTCAGTAGGCAATTCAGAGGCAATGGGCGGTAATTTGCCCGTTAATTCTAAAACGACGATCAAAATTTCAGTAAAACCTGGGGAATAATCTAAAAGCTTGAACCAATAAGGCACTAATGCACGAAGTATCACGAAGCTTAATGGGATCTTTGTGTTTCCGTGTCTTCGTGGTTCTAAAACTAAATTACTTCAACTTGATTTCGGAGAAGGTCCTCAAATTGGTCAGCTCGACGGATCAAGGAATTCTTTCCATCCTTTACCAGTACTTCAGCAGGTTTTAACCTGGAATTGAAATTGGAAGACATTTCATATCCATATGCGCCGGCATTATAAAAGACAAGCAGGTCTCCTTCCCTCACTTCATTCAATTTCCTATCCCAGGCGAATGTATCTGTTTCGCAAATGTTTCCCACAACAGTATATATCCGCTCATTACCATGTGGGTTCGAAATGTTTTCGATATGATGGTAGGCCTCGTAAAACATGGGCCGGATAAGATGATTGAAACCGCTGTTCACTCCCACGAAAACAGTAGCGGGAGTTTGCTTGATGACATTGGCGCGAACAATAAAATATCCGGCCTGGCTCACCAGGTATTTACCCGGCTCGAACCAGATCTGGAGATTCTTCCCGGTTTCTTTTTCAAACTTTCCGAAGAATTCCGCGACTTTTTTTCCAAGCGTCTCTACATCGGTCTCGGGGTCCTCGGGTTGATAGGGAACTTTGAATCCACTCCCAAGATCCACGAATTCCAGGTCAGGAAAATGCGTGGCCAGTTCAAACATTACTTCCAGGCCTTCCAGGAATACACCCACGTCCTTGATCTCGCTGCCGGTGTGCATATGCAGTCCATTCACTTTTAATCGGGTAGTCCTGACAACTCGTTCAATATGTCTAAGCTGGTGAATAGAGATCCCGAATTTGCTGTCGACATGACCGGTCGATATCTTGAAATTTCCTCCCGCCATGATATGCGGGTTCACGCGGATAGAGATCGGGTAACTGCCAGCGAACTTATTCCCGAATTGCTCCAGGATGGAAATATTATCAATATTGATCCTTACACCGAGCTCTTTTGCCAGAAGCACTTCGTTAAAGTCAACACTATTGGGTGTATATAGAATATCATTAGCCGGGAAACCAGCCTTCATAGCCAGTTTCACTTCATTGATGCTCACACAATCTGCGCCAGCACCCAGTTGCTGAATGTATTTCAGGATATTGATGTTCGTGAGTGCCTTGCAGGCATAAAAAAATCGTGCATCAGTACCTTTGAATGCTTTTACAAGTTTGTCATATTGTTCTTTGATCTTCTCAGCGTGATATACGTAAACCGGTGTTCCAAATTCCCTGGCAACAGCTGTAAGTTCCTTATGAGAAAGGTTTTGAGACATGCCCGCGAATATACTGTAAATAGCCGGGCAGGTCTTGATTTTGCAGCCAGCTCAGCCTGGCGTACCGAGGTCACGAACTACACTAAGAACCCTGCCTACCGGCAGGCAGGCACAACGGACACTACGTCGTGTGCTTCGTAGATCGTGGTGACCTTTGTGGCCTCAGAAAAATGCATCAAATTGAAGGTGATTACACACCAGGAAGACAGATAAGTTCAACTGCGTGCAGGCTATTCTTGTTCTTCTCCAGGATCTTTTTTAATTATGAGCTCACCAGTTTCTGCGACTGATAATATCTCATCATCTTGTTCGGATTCCCCAGCCCCTTTGCCAAATAAAGTATCTTTTAAAACTGTGGGTTCAACCATTTCGTCAGGAGTAATTTCCCTGATCTGTGGCAATTCATCGGGAGAATTGATCCCGAAATAATCCATGAAGTTTTTAGAAGTAGAATATATTAAAGGTTGACCGGGTTGCTTTTCATTCCGGCCACTGATTATGATCAGTTCTTTTTCCAATAATTTCTGAACCGTGTAGTCACAACTCACTCCGCGGATGGATTCGATCTCGCCTTTTGTGATGGGTTGTTTATAGGCGATAATAGCAAGCGTCTCAAGGGCAGCTGCGGAAAGTCTTTTCAAGAATTTATCGCCATTCAGCTGAGCTACGGTCTTATGAAATTCCTTTCTTGTCAGAAATTGCCATCCCCCACCGATTTGTTTTACTTCGAATGGATAGTGTTCCGCTGTATATTTTTCGCGAATGGTCTCCAATGCAGACTCAACCAGATCCAGAACGATGACCTCCTCAGAAAAATCGGGTGTATTGCTTACCAGTTCAACTATCTCAAGCGTTGTCAAAGGTTTATCACTGGCAAATATCAGGGCCTCAACATGTGGTATTAGATTTCTGATCTCCATAGACAGTAGTTATAACTCAGTTTTCAACCGGGTATTGCAACGAATGTACAATCCGGCTGTTAAAGTTCATAACAGACTTATCAACAGAATGTTGAATAAAATGCCTAATAGACTGAAGATTCATGCCTTCATACCGAATTGCATGTAGTGAGTTGGGCGTAGAGGAGCAAACGAAGAACACAACGTCCTGCCCTTCGTGCTGTAACGAATCGAAGTGAGAGATCTCGTGTTATAAACTGATGTCTCACTCAATGAATTGGGTTCGACATGGAAAATGATAAAATGGGGATTTGATTACGCTTGCAAAGCAGCAGCTCCGCTTACGATCTCTGTTAGTTCAGTAGTAATAGCCGCCTGTCTGGCTCTATTATACGAGATCTTCAAAGCTCTCAACATCTCATTCGCATTCTCGCTCGCTTTATCCATGGCGGTCATCCGGGCCCCGTGTTCAGAGGCATTTGAATCAAGAACCGCTTTATATAATTGTGTATTGAGGATCTTGGGCATGAGCTCAGCGATCAACAGTCCCTTGGCAGGATCATAAATAAAATCTGCTTTCGTTGCCCCTGCACTATTCACCACCTTTGGAATGGGAAGGAATCGTTCCACTTTGAACCGTTGGGTAGCTGCATTCTTGAATTCGCTATAAATGATCTCCACTACATCAAACTGCTTTTCCTCGAAAGATTTCATGGCTGCCTGGGCTGCCTGTTGCACATTTTCAAAATTCAGTTTCAGGAAAATGTCTTTATATGTAGCATCCACTTTAAAATTATTCTTCAGGAAATGTTCATAGCCTTTTTTCCCAATGCTCCAGATATGTACATTCCCTTTTTTATGTTGAGCGGAATAATGCTCGGCGATAGTGGCTTTTGCCAGTTTGATCAGGTTGGCATTAAAGGCTCCCGCTAATCCACGGTCACTGGTGATCACGATCAAAAGCACTTTTTCAGCAGGGCGCCCGGAAGCCAGGCTCATCCCCGCCCCTCCCTCGCTGTTGCTGACAATATTGCTCAGCATTTCCTGCAGTTTTTTGGCATAGGGGCGCATCTGGATAATTGCGTCCTGCGCGCGACGGAGCTTGGCTGCACTCACCATCTTCATTGCTTTCGTGATCTGCTGGGTGCTTTCTACTGATTTGATCCGGTTGCGAACTTCCTTTAGTTGACCAGGCATTGTGGTAGTTTAAGGTTTCAAGGTTTAATAGTTTAATGGTTGATGGTTCAAAGAATAAACCTTTAAACCCTTAAACTTTTAAACCTTTTTTCCGGCCGCAAAGGTAGGGGGGAAAAATGAGAAATTAGGAATGAGGAATAAGGAATTAGAAAGTGATGTGTTTTGCCAAAACTTCCTCATTTCTAATTTCTTATTCCTTATTTCTCATTCAATCAGCAAGAATAAAATCTCTTTTTACCCCATAACTAATCGAAAACCTCCCTCCTTCCCGCGTCGCATCCTTTAATAATCTTTCTTCTTCTTTATAAAGCTCCATATGGACTGGTCCATCGACAAGATTTTCCAGGTCACTGCGAGAAACGATGACCCGGCCGTTACGGACAGTATCCACTCGGTTGATCCCTTCACTCGCGAATACTGTATCTGTGATCAGGATTCTAACATAGTCCAGCGGTTCTAAGCCTTCTAATTCAAAGACCAGGTTGTCACGTTGAATTGTTTCCGGGATGTTGGTACGCAAGCTGATCGGATGAAAACTGAATTCTTCTTTGTATTCTTTTTTATCGGAACCGGTAAATACAATCACATGCTTGCCGGTAAAATCTTTCACTGGCTTGATCACTTCATAAAATGCACCGGTCATATTCGAACTATCGGCTTCGATCTCGACGCCATCCAGTTCCACTTTGGCAGGTTCATCGAGGACAAGCGTGGTTCCATTTTTTCCGCCAAAACGATATTGCAATAGTAAGGTCACATCCTCGTTCCCTTCTTCGCCCCAAAGCTTATAATCAAAGTAGATCGTTTCCGGGTCCACGTCACTACTACCTCCTATTTCGTTACTAGTACACGAGTTTAGGGTGACGGTTGAGGCTAAGATTAATAGTAAACCCGAAAAAGATTTAATACGCATAGATTGGTTTCAAATTAATAACAATTGCCGCAAGAAAGTAAGTTAAGAATAATATAATTCAGGAATAAAATCGCAGAGTTTGCGGAGATGCATAGCAATTCTTTACCCAGCGGAACACTGCATCCATGACAGAAATTAATTTGAAATTCGATAATATTTCTCACCCTTCCTATTACCGGATGCTTTTTCTGAGGTCACGAAGAACACAAAGATTACACGAAGTACACAACGTCGTGTACTTTGTGGTTCTTTGTGCACTTTGTGGCCTCGTTTTCCGCTGGTTTTAGGGTGCTAAGAGTAAATTCAGGCTTCTACCCTTTTACAAGCTCAGGGCTAACTCTTTGACTGAGAACTGGAAGACTGAGAACTGATTATCTTTGCATTCCCGTTAAAAAATTGGGATTTGTGTCAATTTGGCTCATAGAAAGATGTAGCATCTTTTTTGACCAAAAGGAAAGTCATGTAAGTGATACAAGTCATATACGTCATACCAGGGTTTCTATAGCAAAACTAATATGACTTATTTGACCAAAAGGAAAACTCCAACTATAGGACTGCTCTGATATGACCCAATAAAATGAGGAATAAGAAATAAGGAATGAGGAATTAGAAAGTACTAAAACAGGAAACTGGAAACAATAAACTGGGAACTGACAATTATTTTAAATCAGAAGCTTTAACGACCAACGATACTTTAAACAATGAGTCTCTTTTCAAAACTCTTCGGCGGCAGCAAATCAGAAAAAGATGTAAAAAAGATCGAACCCTATGTGGGTAAGGTCAATCATTTTTTCAATGCCTATCAATCCCTCAGCAATGATGACTTGCGGAACAAGACCCAGGAATTCCGTACAAGGATAAAAGAACACCTGGCTGAGATCGACAGGGAAATTACAGATCAGAACCAGAAGGCTGAAGAACTTCCGTTCAATGACCTGCTTGGAAAAGATGCCATCTACCAGGAAGTAGATAAGCTGAAAAAAGACAGGGATAAAAAGATCGAAGAGATCCTGGATGAAATATTACCCGAAGCCTTTGCCGTTGTAAAAGAAACAGCCAGAAGGTTCAAGGAAAATACGGAGATCAGAGCCACGGCCACACAAATGGATCGTGACCTTAGTGTAAAGAAAGATTACATCACGATTGATAGAGATACATCTGTTTTTCAAAATTCATGGACTGCGGCAGGTGGACAGATCACCTGGAATATGGTGCATTATGATGTGCAATTGATCGGTGGGGTGGTACTGCACCAGGGAAAGATCGCCGAAATGGCGACGGGTGAAGGGAAGACCCTGGTTTCTACTCTGCCTGCTTATTTAAATGCACTTGCTGGTGAAGGAGTACACATCGTTACAGTAAACGATTATCTCGCCCGCCGTGACCAGGAATGGAATGGCCCCATTTTCGAATGGCTCGGCGTTTCTGTGGATTGCATTGACAAGCACCAACCCAATAGCGAAGAAAGAAGAAAAGCTTATTTAGCTGATATCACGTACGGTACCAATAATGAATTCGGTTTTGATTATCTCCGCGACAACATGGTGCATACACCTGAGGAAATGGTGCAGCGCAAACATCACTATGCGATGGTGGATGAAGTGGACTCGGTATTGATCGATGATGCCAGAACGCCGTTGATCATTTCAGGTCCCGTGCCGAAAGGAGAAGACCAGCAATTCCATGTTCATAAGCCAAGAATACTCCAACTTGTACAGGAACAGGAACGATTGGTCCGGGGATTCCTCAACGAAGCAAAAAGATTGTTCGCCGAAGGCCAGGATGATCCCAAGAATGGCGGACTTTATTTATTCCGCGCCTATCGTGGTTTGCCTAAATACGGACCGCTGATCAAATTCCTGAGTGAACCCGGGAATAAGGTGAAGATGCAAAAGGCCGAGAATTTTTACCTGCAGGACCAGCAGCGGCAAATGCATATCGTAGATGAAGAGCTGCTGTTTCATATCGATGAAAAAAATAACCAGGTAGACCTGACGGATAAAGGTCTTAACATGATCACCAAGACCGGGGAGGATCCTGAATTTTTCATTTTACCGGACATCGGTGTCAAGCTGGCCGAAGTGGAAAAGAGCGAGGCACCGGCTGATGAGAAATTGCGCGAGAAAGAATCGATCCTGAATGATTACGCGCAAAAAGCTGATCGCATACATACTGTACAGCAATTGCTGAAAGCATATACGCTTTTTGAAAAAGATGTTGAATACGTGGTGCTGGATGGTGCGATTAAGATCGTTGACGAACAAACAGGTCGTATCCTCGAGGGTCGACGATATTCCGATGGCCTGCACCAGGCGATTGAAGCAAAAGAGAATGTGAAGATCGAAGCGGCAACCCAGACCTATGCCACGATCACTTTGCAGAATTATTTCCGGATGTACCATAAGCTCGCAGGGATGACCGGTACTGCTGAAACCGAAGCCGCGGAGTTGTGGAGTATTTATAAACTGGACGTGGTAACAATACCTACCAATGTGCAAATGATCCGGAAGGATAAGCAGGACCTTGTATATAAGACCAAGCGGGAAAAATACAAATCGGTCATTGATGAGATAGAAGCTTTACGCAATGCAGGGAGACCTGCTCTTGTCGGTACTACATCAGTTGAGGTAAGTGAATTATTGGGTCGCATGCTGCAACAGAAAAAAATCCCGCATAATGTATTGAACGCAAAACAGCACGCGAGGGAAGCGCAGATCGTAGCTGAAGCGGGTTTGCCGGGAGCTGTAACCATTGCAACAAACATGGCTGGTCGTGGTACGGATATAAAACTAGGTCCCGGCGTAAAAGAAGCTGGAGGTCTTGCGATCATTGGTACCGAACGTCATGAAAGTCGTCGTGTGGACAGGCAGTTACGCGGGCGTGCCGGCCGGCAGGGTGATCCCGGAACTTCTCAATTTTACGTTTCTCTCGAAGACGACCTGATGCGCATGTTCGGGAGCGAACGAATTGCCGCGCTGATGGATAAACTGGGGTACAAAGAAGGCGATGTGATCCAGCACAGCATGATCAGCAATAGTATCCAGCGCGCGCAGAAGAAAGTAGAAGAAAACAACTTTGGAATTCGTAAGCGTTTGTTGGAATATGATGATGTAATGAACAAGCAGCGGAACGTGGTCTACGATAAACGTAACCACGCTTTATTTGGAGAAAGGCTGGCCCTGGATATTGATAATGCATTTTCAGTGGTTGCGGAAGGTTTGGTAGGTGGCTTCAAAGAGCAGGAGGATTATGAGGGATTCAAGATGGCCTGCATTGTGAATTTTGGATTGGATACGACCATCGAGGAAGAAGAATTCAAAAAAGGAGATTTCAACACGCTGGTAGATAAACTTTATACCGAAGCAACCGAAACCTACGCAAGGCATAAAGAAGAATTCAAAAAACAAGCTCTTCCTGTATTCAAGAATATTCGTTTAACCCAGGGCGCCCAGATTGAAAACGTGATGGTGCCATTTACCGATGGACGCAAAGGGTTGAATGTGTTAACCAACCTGGACAAGACCATAAAATCAGAAGGTTCAGAATTAGCCAATGCCCTGGAAAAAACAATTACACTTGTCGTGATCGACGAAGCCTGGAAAGAGCATTTGCGCGCTATGGACGATCTGAAACAATCAGTGCAAACCGCTTATCTCGAGCAAAAAGATCCTCTTGTTATTTATAAAGTTGAAGCCTTCCAGCAGTTCAAGAACATGGATGCGGAGGTGAACAAGGATATTGTCTCCTTCCTTTGTCATTCATCGATACCTATCCAACAAGAATCTGCGCAATTAAAAGAAGGCCGCCAGCAAAAGACCGATATGTCACGCATGCGTGCTAATAAGGAAGAGATAGATGCACGTGGGGATGATTATGCAGCGAATGAACGGGATAAGTTTGAGCCCGGTGGAGGCGCGGCGGTGGCGGAGAAGCAAGCTCCGGTGAAGGTTGGGCCGAAGATTGGGCGCAACGACCCTTGCCCATGCGGAAGTGGCAAAAAATATAAACACTGTCACGGCAAAGATGCCTGAATGCTGAGGTCACTGAACGAAGTAAGGTGACCGAAGTCCCGACCAAAGCGTCGGGTATCCTTCCCCATGTGGGTCGGGGAAGAAATATAAGCACTGCCATGGCAAGGATGCTTAAATCAGTGTCGCGCTGAGCTTGTCGACGTGCGACACTGAGCATATGTTCAAATGCAGTTTTTTGCAGTTTTCCCCCTTCATACAATTATATACAGTCGACACACAAGTACAACACAAGTAGGACACAAGTACAACACAAGTAGGACACAAGTACAACACAAGTATGAGAAATTGAATAATTGCACTCAGCAGGAAGAATCACACCCGTAACGGTCTAACTCCGACAAGTCCGATTAGAGGCAGTCATCAATACCAGAGTTTCATAACTTCCCAGAAGCGCTTCTTCCAATCACCAACAACCCCACCCCCAAACCGGTAATATCCTTCAAAATAAAAAAATCTGTCACCAGCATGCTGTCCACCGTTTTGGAAACAGCTGGTGTGGTTATTAAAAAACTAAGAGTAAATAAAAAAATACCTGCCGAAAGTATGCCGCCGACCAGCCCAGCTATTTTCCATAAAAAATGAAGCAGGAGGAAAGCTGCTGCTATAAGTTCAACCGTTCCTATAATATTTGAAACTCCCTGCACACTGGTTATGTTGTACAACCAGCTCATCAGCGGATGGTTCCGGACAAGTGGTTCAATGGCTTTTGCTTCAGTTGGGGTAAACTTGAAAACACCGATCCAGATTAAAACGATAGCAACTCCAAATACGGCGATGGTATATCCAATCGAATTGAAATTAATTCTTCGCATGTACAAATGTTTAAATAAAAATAATTAATGGTTAACGAATGATGATTCGAGCGAACATCGAACAAGGAACAAGGATTTTTGAAGTTAGAAGTTGTTTACGAAAACAACTTCGTTATTCTTACTTCCTTGCTCCTTGTTCGGTGTTCAATAGGTAACTTTATTAAATGAAAACTCGTTCTCTGTCACTGAAGATCTCTCCCACGATCGGTTCTGTTTCGGCAAAAATTATTGCTCCCGAAAAAGCTAAATGTATCATCGTTTTAGCCCACGGCGCAGTGGCCGGCATGGATCATCCGTTTATGGAATCATTGTCTAAATCACTTGCTGAACTCGGTATTGCTACGCTGCGGTTCAATTTTCCTTTTATGGAAAACAAAAAGGGTCGACCGGATATTCCTGCTGTAGCTCATCAAACCATTGAAGCAGCTATCGCCAAGGCACAAAAGTTATTTCCAAAGCTCCCGGTCTTTGTCGCAGGGAAATCCTTCGGCGGGCGAATGAGTTCTCAATATTTATCACCTAATCCTGATGCGGCTATAAAAGGAATAATCTTTTATGGTTTTCCATTGCATGCACCTGGTAAACCGTCTATAGAAAGAGGAGATCATTTAAAAGCTATAAAAACTCCCATGCTTTTTTTACAGGGCTCGCGGGATGAGTTCGCTACTTGGAAGTTGATCGAATCGGTATGTTCTTCATTAAAACCGGCTTCACTGGTAAGAATAGAGGGCGCAAATCATGCGTTCAAAGCCGGAAAACAAAATATTATTCAGTTGCTGGCCGATATGACTAACGATTGGATTGAAAAAATCATCAAAAAAATCAAATAGCTATTACCATTTCACGCCAAGGCGCAAAGCGCGCCACGCAAAGACGCAGTTTCGAATTACTTTGCGGCTTAGCGCATCTTCCCGGCTTAGCGTGAAATAGAAAAAGGGTTGCCTCCAAATGACAACCCTCTTGAATTTACTTTCGGTACTTGAATGTTAGGTGATATTCTTTTCCAGCTTATCAAACGATTCATTCCAGCCTTTTACACATTCATCGTGCATTTCAGGCGGAATGCCTTCATGTGTCAGCTTCAGCTTAGTAGCTCCATCTGCTTCATCGAGTTCGAAAGTGATCAACAGTTCCCGCGGCCAGTCACCGGGTAGACCGTAATCAGTTCCGGACTTAATATTCCCCTTATCATCAGAGAAATGGTCTGTAACAACCAGTTTTTTCTCAGGGATGAATTCTTTCACTTCACCAGTTGACCAGTAGTCTTTTCCATCTGCATCCCGCATGCAATTCAGATACTTGCCCCCAACCCGGGCTTCCATTTGACTGTAAGGACATGTAAACCCGTGTGGTCCCCACCATTTTTTGTAATATTCAGGATCTGTCAACGCCAGCCATACAACTTTCAGGGGCTTATTAAAAACTCGGTGAATAACAAGTAAGTTTTTCACCGCTGTATCCTGATTCCCATTGTCTTGATTTTTTCTGGTTTTTGTTTCCATCTGAAAACTTTTATCAATGAATGAATATTATGGCGGCTTTGTTTTGAAAACGAACAAAGTATTTCCCCAAACTTTATGCCTTCATGTGACAATGTGCATATCTTAAACTATCCAGCTCAGCCGCTGATTTAAAATCCTCATCTTTGCGGGATAAACCAACTGCAATGAAAGTAATTCTCTCACTCCTCGTCGTTACATTAATGCTAAGTTTTGGCTCCCGCGCCCAGGTACATCAGGCCAGCTCGATAATAAGTTACAAAACACAGTCTGAAGTTGTATTGCCCATTAAAGATTACGGAAAAGTATTTCATGTGCCCTTTGCCAGCGACAGGCCCGATCCAACGATGCAGTACAGGATCGTGTTTGAGATCAGCGGTGAAGCTTATGATAGTGCACATTTATATCCGCCACTCGAATACCTCGCGAGAATGTATAATCTGCATTATTATGGCGGCGTTCCCCAGAAAAACCTGGATGTCGTCCTGGTGATCGGGGGTGTTGCAATTCCAGCCATTATGACCAATGAATCCTACCGGAAAAAATATGGAGTGGATAATCCCAACCTGAAAATATTGCAGCAGTTAAAAGATGCCGGCATTAAAATAAACGGCTGCGCTCAGTCCACATTAAAAAACGGGATTGATCCGTATAAAGAAGTAAATCCAGATATAACACTTATCTTTTCCCGGTTTACCACCGTTTCCATGTATCAGTTGAAAGGCTACTCCTATTTTAAATTTTAGATTTCAGATTTACGATTTATCACGGATTACGAGGTAAAACATCGGAGGGTAAACTTAAGATCGTATATCGGATTTCTTAAATTATGAATTCTCCATCCCATTCATGGATACAATTTGATATTGCTTATATTCTTTAACCAGGTTCTGAACAGTTTCCAATTCATCCTTGACCCTTCTTAATACAACCGGCGGCGCCTTTCGTTCATAAGCCCGCATCAACTGGTTGGTCTTTTCCACTAATTGTTCAAGAAGATCATTCAGTATACTGTTAGTATGTTCTCTCATGTCGGTTTCTATTGGTCTCTTTCTATGCTAAAAAACATGCCAATAGAAAATACTCCCTTGCCAAATTCATTGTTTGGCTTGCAACCCTCTCATTTTCAAATGATACTTATTTTCTAACATCTTAAACAATCGAGCACTTGTCAGCTTTACAGCCATCAGTCCATATATTGTTATACTAATAGGTCCCTTATAACCAGATTTATGATTTTAGATTTCAGATTTAGGATTTAATCTGATTTCTACAGCGAAATCGTAATCCCCGCCTGACCGACATCAGTCGGGCAGGGTGATTCGTAAATCGTAAATATCTTTAATCATGCCAATCAAGCCCCGTCGCTGGTGGGGAGCCCCTACGAAGTTTGATGACCGTCGTTACGAACGCAAGGTTTCCTGGTTAGAATTATTTTACGATCTCGTCTATGTCGCCGCGATCAGCCAGCTCACACATCATATCGCTGCCCATCCCAGCTGGGGTTCGATCACTTTTTCATTTTTATTGTTTTCATTGCTGTTCTGGAGCTGGATCAATGGAAGTCAATATTATGATCTCCATGGCAGCGAAGGGGTGCGTACCCGGTTGATCACTTTCTGGCAAATGCTGGCCGTGGCCGCGGTGGCGATCACACTGAATGATGCGTTCGAAGGAAATCATAAATCCTTTGCTGTGGCCTTCGCTTGTTTGCAGGTGATGATCACCTGGCTCTGGTTCAGCGTAGGTTTTTATGATCCCAGCCACCGGAAGTACAGTATTTATTATACAGTTTTGTATCTCTTTGCCCTTGCTCTCCTCTTAATCTCAATCTTTACCTCATCCTCAACAGCCACCTGGCTTTGGATCGCTGTACTGGTGTTGAATGTGAGTCCGCCTATCGCTTTATTGCCATTGATGTTCAGGATCAGGAAGGAGACCGGGCAGGAATTTTCATTGTCGGCTACGATCGTGGAACGGTTTGGGCTTTTCACAATCATTGTACTGGCCGAAAGTATTCTTGCGACAGTAACCGGTATCGCTGAAGTGAAAGATAAGTTACCCAGCGCCTGGGTCGCATTCATTCTCTCCATCCTGATCTCATTTTTACTCTGGTCCATCTATTTTGACATGACCAGTGAACAGGAGGCAAAACCAGGATACATCAATATGCAATGGTATATCATCCTGCATTTTCCATTACTGGCTTCGCTGGGCGTGATCGGCGCTTGTCTTAAGTACATGTTATTGCATATGGAAGGAGGAGTTAGTGAAATGATACAATGGATGTTTTGCGCCGCGGTGGCGATGATCCTGGTGACAACAGTAACAGTTACCTCGTTATTGAAAGAGGATGAGGAAGTGCGTTCCTATGTGAGGCCGCTCCGGCCTTTGCTGATCGTATTAAGTGTAATCATTTTATTAATACCACCAACCAACCTGATTAAGGATACAGTACTATTCCTTTCAGTCATTGGAGTAATTCTTCTTATTCCAATTATTTACGGGGTTATTAGATGGTCGAGGTTTAGAGCTGAACATGATATTTAATTCCACGCCAGGACGTTAAGGATTGCCAGGACGCAAATCTTTTTCCATTCGGCATCATCAATTGCGGCTTTGCGTAATATTCTTTCCGCCTTGGCGTGAAATTTCAACAGGGTGAATAAATTGAGTTCGATCGAATCGGTTATTCCAAAATTTTATCCTACTTTAAAGTTTTTTCCGCCCCTCAGACACTGACCGTCCCTTTTGTAAATGACACCAAAATACTATTATGGAATCCAAACATTTTATCAAAGCGGGACTTCTCACTACATTCCTGGTTGTTGCCTTTATCCTCGCCTGGGAATTTTCCTTACGCGGCCGCGGTTTGAAAGTGGATTACGATGATAATGCCGCACTCTGGGCCAGCAAACGGGCCCTGGCAACTAAACTATCGCCAGCTGAAGCGACAGTTTTTATCGGCTCCTCCCGCATAAAGTATGACCTGGACACTGAAACCTGGCGAAAACTGACTGGCGATGAACCAGTGCAGCTGTCGATGGAAGGAAGCACGCCTCTCCCCATGCTTGAAGATCTCGCGGCAGACGAAAAGTTCAGGGGCAAACTGGTGATCGATGTCACCGAAGGCTTATTTTTTAATCCCAGCCCACGTAACCGGATGGAACCAGAGCGAAATATTTCATTTTATAAAAAAGAAACGCCTTCGGAAAAAGCCAGTTTCAAGCTGAACCGCGTACTGGAGTCGAAATTCGTTTTCCTGGACCGAGATAATTTTTCCATCAACGCATTCCTGGATCGCTTGCCGCTCCCGAAAAGAGATAGTGTATTCGTAATGCCCCTTTTCCCAAAGGAATTTGGCCGCAATAATTTCGACAGGCAACGGATCATGATGGATGAATTCATGGTAGATACAAACCTACAGAATAAGGTGACCGGCAACTGGAAATTCTTTGCCAGTATAAATAAAACGCCGCCACCGTCCGGACCTCTTTTAGATTCAATTATTTCTTCAGTAAAAGCCAGTTGCGATAAGATAAAAAACAGGGGTGGACAGATCATATTTGTTCGAACACCGTCCAGTGGACCTTACTGGCAGGGGGAACAGAAAGCGTTCCCGAGGGAAAAATACTGGGACCGCTTACTGGCTGTGACCGGCTTTCCTGGCATTCATTTTAAGGATTATCCAACCATTGCAAATTTCAACTGTCCTGAATGGTCACACCTCTCGCCCAAGGATGCGATCGTTTTTACAGAAGAGTTTGTCAGAATTCTCGAAGAAAAAGGATGGAAATTCCCAAATAAGAAATAGAAATTACCCACCCCACAACCATCGATCATGCTTTTCAATTCATATACATTCGTCGCTTTTTTCATAGTTGTGCTGCTGCTGCATAACCTCACCAAATTCCCATGGACATTAAAAAAAGCGAACCTGCTTGCAGCCAGCTATCTTTTTTACGCGGTATGGAATCCCCCGTTTGTTATATTATTATGGATATCCACGGCTCTCGATTTTATTGTTGGTAAAAAACTCTACCACGAACAGCGACGCTCCCGGAGAAAATTGTTACTGGCTATCAGCCTGATTGGCAATCTGGGTATGCTGGGTTTTTTCAAGTATGGAGGATTCCTGCTCGATAATTTCGTTTTACTGACCACAGCGCTCGGGATCGATTTCCAGCCGGCAAGACCCGATATCATTTTACCGGTAGGTATTTCTTTTTACACATTCCAAACTTTGTCATACACACTCGATATGTATTCCAGGAGAAGTGAGCCCGAAAAATCCTTGCTCGACTTTTCCCTCTTCGTAACATTTTTCCCTCAACTCGTTGCCGGTCCCATTGTGCGGCCGAACCAATTGATACCACAATTCAAAACACCACACGTAGCCAATTCCACCCAAATGATGCAGGGATTGTTCATATTGACCATGGGTTTATTTATGAAAGTAGTGCTAGCGGATGGCATGTTATCCGGATCATCCGATACGGTATTCGCAGCCACAGCCCCATTGCTTCAGTTGGATGCCTGGCTGGGTGTGCTGGCTTTTTCAGGACAGATATTTTTCGATTTTGCGGGATATTCCGCCTGCGCGATCGGCATTGGTTATTGCCTGGGCTTCAGTTTGCCACAAAATTTCAGATATCCTTATGCGGCGATCGGCTTTTCCGATTTTTGGAAACGATGGCATATCAGTTTATCCACCTGGTTAAGAGATTACCTATACATACCCCTTGGCGGAAATAAGAAAGGAAATCTTAGAACTTATACTAACCTAATGACGACAATGTGCTGGGAGGGCTTTGGCATGGCGCCAGCTGGACCTTCGTAGTTTGGGGGGGTCTGCATGGAGCTTATTTATGTATTGAAAGAGCATTCAAACCCAAAAAGGTCATGGAACCGTTACCCGAACCTGTGCCGGTGAAGGTCGCCTCGTTCGCGCCGGCTTTCATCCGGACAAGGACGATGAATAAATTTTTTCTGGCCCTGCTTACTTTCTTCCTGGTTAATATCACATGGGTCTTTTTCCGGGCGCCGGATTTTCCTACAGCCTGGCGAATGCTTTCTGCGATGTTTGGACAGTCGGAAAATGGAACAGCTGTACTGTCAAGCCTTGGAATTCTAAAGGTATCGGTTGTGATCGGAGGCATGATAGCTACGCATTGGTTCATGCGTAATACAACTGTACTGGATGTAGCGAAAAAGACCAAGTGGTGGATCGTGAGTATTGTTTGGACGCTGATGCTGCTTGCGCTGATACTTAGCCAGGAAAGCAGTAGCTCGTTTATATATTTCCAGTTTTAAAAAAGGATCTTTCAAGATAGTTTTAAGCTACATGCTGCAAGCTGAGAGCTGCGAGCCCAGATTTGAAAATCGGGGACACCAGTTAATTTACATCCGGAACTGCCTCCTTCTCCAGCCCCAGCAAGAACGTTTTCACTTCTTCAAACTCATCATCCCAGAGAAAAAAATGCCCGGCTCCCGGTAAAATTTTTATTCGCACGGAGGTGTTCTTCATTTCCTTTTTTGCAAAATCAACAGTCCGCAATGGCACGATCTTGTCTTCTGTGCCATGTAGCGCCCACACAGGTGTTGTTACTTTATATAGCCGGCGACGAAGCCGGTCAAGATCATCTTTTAGATAGTACATTTCTTCGTTGCTGGGCCGAAATGCTCCGGGCAGCAGGTATTGAAACGGGGTCTTCGAAAAAATCCCTCGCCAGGATGCCCCTTTTTCTGCAGCCGGATCTATTGAAGCAGCTAATAATATAAGGCCTGTAATATTTCCCGGGTTCATCAAATGCAATTTCACCGCGAGTGCGCCTCCATAGGAATGCCCAATAAGGTAAAAAGGTTTTGAGTTGAATTTCTTTTGCAATAAATAACTGACGATCACGGCCTGTTCATCCAGGTCACGGGCATTTCCGAATTCTGTATAGCCGAAACCCGGACGATCCACAGCGATCATTCGAAATTGTTTTCCCAGTCCCGGATCCTGTAAATATTCTGTGAAGCAATTCCAACTTTGGGGGGAACCATGTATAAAGAAAAGCGTAGGCAAGGAATCGTCACCCACCTGGACATAATGCAGCTTGATGCCCCGCGCGTTGATTGTTTTAGTGAGGAGTGTTATTCCCTTTTTTGAAAATTTTCTTTTTGCACAACGGTCAGATTCCCTGCGTTTCAAAATGAACTGGGCAATAATTAGCCAGGTTACCAAACCAGTTAACGCAAAGCTGAGTCTTCTCTTTTTCCCCATGCCTGTATAAAAAGCAAATTTGATTCCTCAAATCGCAATGGCATATTGCCGACTACTGGCTGGTTGATGGTGGACGGGGTGGCTGCCGACTGCCTAATTGCTGACCCTTCAACAAGCTCAGGACAGGCTGCCGGCTGTGTGGTCCGAACTACCATTTTTGTTGATGAAAGGATTTTCTCTTCCCGCTGGCAAATACTTTCCCGTATTTCCTGCCGGCATTTCCGTTGTTTGATTCCTTAGTCGCAATCCGTTCATTCGGATGCATAGCCACTACGTCATACATATGATCCTTTACAACGGTCAATTTTTTTCCCGTCAGTTTCTGTATGTCGGCGAGATAGACTTTTTCATCGTAACCGCAGAATGAAATTGCTTTTCCATCGGCCCCGGCCCTTCCTGTCCTTCCGATCCGGTGAATATACGTTTCGGCTGCTTCGGGTAACTCATAATTTACGACGTGACTTAACAAGTCGATGTCAATTCCCCTGGCAGCGATATCTGTAGCCACCAGGACCCTTGTACGATTATTTTTGAAATTACTTAACGTGCGTTGCCGTTCGTTCTGGGATTTATTCCCATGTAAGGCGTCGGCTTTTAACCCGGCGCGATTAAGGTCCCTGGCGAGTTTATCTGCACCATGTTTTGTGCGTGTAAAAACTAAGGCTGTCTTCACGGACTCATCATTCAACAGGTGAATCAGCAAAAGCCGTTTGTTTTGTTTATCCACATAATACAGAGATTGCTGGATAATTTCCACCACGGGTGCAGACGGTGTTACTTCCACTTTCACCGGGTCCACAAGCAAAAGATTTGCAAGTTGCTTAATGGGCGGCGGCATAGTTGCAGAGAAAAACAGGGTTTGCTTTTTATCAGGCAACAACCGGATGATCTTTTTTACATCCTCGGAAAAACCCATGTCGAGCATACGGTCCGCTTCGTCAAGGATGAAATATTTAATGTCCCGCAATGAAATATGACGCTGGCTGATCAGGTCAAGCAGGCGGCCTGGTGTTGCTACCAAGATATCAACGCCGCGGCGAAGCATGTTCACCTGGTTATATTGCGAAACACCGCCAAATACAACAAGCTGGTTAAACCCAAGGTACCTGCCATAGGCTTTGAAGCTCTCTTCCACCTGGATAGCAAGTTCTCTTGTAGGCACCAGTACCAGTGTTTGAATACTTCGTTTGGCAAATTTGTTTTCCTTGTTTGCTCGATGTGATTGCTGCTTATGAAGAAACATTAATTGCATGACAGGAATAGCAAAAGCTGCCGTTTTACCCGTACCTGTCTGGGCACAGCCCAGTAGGTCACGTTGTTTCAAAATTGCAGGAATAGCTTGTTCCTGGACAGGGGTAGGATTTGTATAACCTTCTTGTTCCAAAGCTTTGAGCACAGGCTCAATGAGCTGTAAATTTTTAAATGACACTTTTATGAATTTGATTAAAAAATATGGTAAGGCTATCGCCATTGCGATACTTTACCTGCCTTACATTAAGTCGCCACAAAAATTGAATGGAATTTCAAACAAAGAAGGGAGAGTCCTAACGTATAAGAATGTGAAGATACGCTTTAATTCCCGATTTGCAAGCTTATTGTTTCGAAGAGTATATTATTGAAAGCTTTTTAACTTATTGTTCAGTAGGTGTCTGTGAACCGCTTGTGTGTGCGCTTGGTAATTTGCATTCGACCAAGATGATACACGGCGAGCCGTGGACACTACGTCGTGTGCTTCGTGGTTCGTCGTGACCTTTGTGGCCTCAGAAAAATGCATCAAATCGAATGTGATTATAAACCAGGAGGCAGCGGACAAATCATCACAGTCTTGCGTACCGAGGTCACGAAGTACACAAAGAACCACAAAGGACACTACGTCGTGTGCTTCGTGGTTCGTCGTGACCTTTGTGGCCTCAGAGAATTGCATCAAATTAAAAGGGATCCTGCTGTGGTCCGCCGTGGTTTCTCTATTCTAAAACAAACCTGGCTTCTTTAACATCTACCGAATTCCCTCCTACAAAAACCCTGAACTCACCGGGTTCAGCAGCCCATTTAAGATTGGCATTATAAAATTTCAGGTCATCAACAGCTATAGTAAACGTCACAGTTTTTGTTTCTCCTTTTTTCAAAAAGATCTTTTGAAAGCCCTTTAATTCCTTCACGGGACGAGTGACACTCCCAACCATATCCCGGATATATAATTGCACCACCTCCTCAGCATCATATTTACCGGTATTCGATACCGGGATCGTCAATGTGATCTTGTCACTGGCTTTCATCCTGGCATTACTCAGTTTGATATCTCCATATGAAAAGCTTGTATAACTCAATCCCCATCCAAAAGGATAAAGAGGCGAGTTTGCAACATCCAGGTACTTGGAAGTATATTTTTGGTTCTCATCCAGGGGACGACCAGTCATTTTGTGGTTATAATAAATAGGAATTTGACCTACATTTCTCGGAAACGTCATGCTCAGCTTTCCTGAAGGGATCGCTTCACCAAATAGAATGCTGCTGATCGCCGGCCCGGCCAGGGTACCGGGATACCAGGCTTCGAGTATCGCTTCTACATTGTCATTCTCCCAGGAAAGTGTAAGCGGACGTCCGTTCATTAACACCAGTACAATGGGCTTAGTAGTAATTTTTAATGCTCTCAACAGTGCTTTTTGATTTTCTAACAAACCAATATCACTGCGACTGGCCGCTTCACCGCTCATTCCGAATGGCTCTCCCAATACAACCACTACCACATCAGATCGATTGGCTGCCATTACCGCTTCATCGACCATTTCGCGGGCAGATCTTCCATCCGGAACGATCTGCGCATCATGGGGATTCAGTTTTTTTATGAGATTGGAATCGTTAGTGATATCACATCCCTTAGCGTAGAGAAAATTCTTTGCATTTGGCCTTGCGGTCAATGCATCCCAAAGACTGATCGCTTTTCTCCAATCCCCGGCCCCGCTCCAGTTACCGATCAGGTTGCGCTGGTCTTTCACCAAAGGGCCAATGAAAGCGATCCGTTGATTTGATCTTAATGGTAAAACATTGTTTGCGTTCTTTAAAAGAACCATACTTTTTTGTGCCGCTTCCAACGCGAGTTGTTTTTTCACATCATTCATGATCTCGGTGCGGTTCCTTTCTTCGTTGACATAGCGAAATGGATCATCAAAAAGTCCCAGTTTATATTTTGCTTCCAGGACCTGCCTGCATAAAGCATCAATAGTAGCTACACTAACTCTCCCGCTTTTGACTAACTCTACTCCATGCTTGATATAAGTTTCTCCGACCATATCCATATTACTTCCGGCATTTAACGAGAGCTCGCCTACTTTTTTCTCATCCCCCACGCCATGATTGATCATTTCGTTGATCGCAGTATAATCGGTCACTACCAAACCTTTAAAGCCCCATTGCTTTCGAAGAAGATCTGTCATTAACCATCTGTTACCTGTTGCAGGAATTCCATTGATCTCGTTAAATGAAGTCATCACGGTAGCCACTCCTTCTTTTATCGCGGCATGATAAGGCGGTAAATATTCATTGAACATTCTTACCAGGCTCATGTCGACGGTATTATAATCCCGCCCGGCTTCCGGGGCGCCGTATAAGGCAAAATGTTTCACACAGGAAAGAATAGTATTGTTTTTCGAAAGATCGGTTCCCTGGTAACCTTTCACCATGACTCTCGCAATTTGTGAACCCAGATAAGGATCTTCTCCCGCACCTTCAGAAACTCTCCCCCACCTTGGATCCCGGGCAATATCAACCATCGGTGAAAATGTCCAGTTCAATCCATCGGCGCTGGCTTCTTCAGCCGCCGCACGCGCCGTTCGCTCAATCAGATCAAGGTCCCATGAAGAAGATAATCCAAGTGGGATAGGAAATATCGTGCGGTGACCGTGGATCACATCGTATCCAAATAACAAGGGAATTTTTAGACGGGTCTGGTTGACTGCCATCTCCTGGAGCTTGCGGACCGCGATCGGTGTAAATGTGTTGAATACGCCACCCACCAGCCCTTTCCTGATCTTCTCCTCCACATCTTTGCTCACCATGGGGCCGGTTACATCAAACCCGATCGAAGGCAGGTTCAATTGCCCGATCTTTTCCTCCAGGGTCATTTTCTTCATCAGGCTGTTGATGAATACATCCATTTTCTGCTGGCCATGCGAATTAATTGATATAGCAATCGCTAAAAAGAAAAGAAGTTTCCGCATACTGGATATTTTATGTCTCACGCTAATTTTCGCTAATGATTTGAAAAAATATGTGTACAAGCTCCGGGTGTTCAAAATCATAAATAAGGCGCTGATTTGTTTGTAGAGACGCAAAATCTTGCGTCTCTACAGAATGCCTATAAAAAGAACTTAATCATAGATACGGTGCCGTAAAACCCAATCGTCTCATACCGTTCTTGATCTCCGGGCATGAAGTAAACAAATTCCATAACAAACCGCTTCGATAATTCTCGATCATCACGATAATTGGTCCCTGGTCAATAGCCAGCGTCGAATTGGCAAACCAAATATCTTTTAGACTAAATGCATCATAAAAACCATACTGACCCCAGAGCTTATCCCCTAATTTATAATAAAAGAACTTCGCCGCTTTCATGGATTCTGTTGGCGTGTAGGGAAATGAGCTCAATGCAGCCGTAGGTGCGATCACACCCCGGTCATTGTAAGGCTCATTCACTGCGTAACCATTAGGTACATCACATGCGGTAAGTCCCCAGTTTTGATCACTGTACCCATAGAATCCCCGGGGATTTTGCCGGCAATATTCATAATTGATCTTTGTATGGTTCGTTACTTGCGTTTGATAGTTAGCATACGTATCATTCAATCCATTTGGATCGATCCCTAAAAACGAATAATGTGCAAAGAATAGCGGGCCTCCATTAGGTGGGCCCAACGGCAGCGTATAACCGAAATAGCTGTTTCCGTTCCGAATAGCCCCGCCCCTGGCCCAACCCTGGTGATAAACTGAAGGTGGAATCGAATCATGCCTGGCTGAGGCGGCCAATACATACACGATCATCGCTTCGTTCCATCCCCGGATCTGCTGGTTGATAATAAAACCCAGGTTTGGGCTCCAGTGCCAGTACAATACATTTTCATTATCCTTCCTGAAAAAATTCCATTCTACTGCATCCCAGATCTGGTTGATCTTATTCCGCAGATCAGTTTCCGCCGGATCAGTCCCACTGAAGAACTGACGTGCGCATAATAATCCATTGATCAAATAAGACGTCTCGACAAGATCAGCCCCATTATCATTTGGACTAAATGGAATGGTTACACCCGTCGTGCCGCTTAACCAATGTGGGAAAGCTCCATGAAACCGCTGAGCATTATTCCGTAAAAAATTCACGATCGTTTGCATCCGGGCCAATCCCTGGGTACGGGTGATATAATTGCGATTGATCCCCACCAGGATCGCCATGATCCCAAAACCTGAACCACCGCTCGTCACAAGGTCTCCTGAAGAATTTCTCTCTCTTGCCAAACCACTTACCGGGTGGCCAAAATCCCAGAAATAACGGAATGTTCTTCGCTGTATCGAATCAAGCAGGGCATTATCAGGTATCTGTGGAAATTTATCCGAGGAGTCGAGGGAAGTATGGATCTCGCGGATATGATCGGATCCAAGTGTTACCTGGCCAGTTGATCTTAACCCGTTTAAGACCCGTAAATAATATCTTGTGAGATAGCGTAATGGAGTCTGTGAATTCAACACCAGTATACTATCATTATTCTCATAAGAAAAATTGAGCGGAATAACCACCTGGTCGTTTTCTTTCAATAATACATTTCCCTGCACAGTTGCGCGTTCAATCGGTGCAGTGAAACTAAGTTTGACTGTCGAGTTAATGGGAGCATCATAAACCAGGGTAAGATCCGGCTGCTGGTTGACCCGAATGGAGTTAAGATTAAAATTACCTGGTGGAGAAGGTTCTTCTTTTTCGTTGCAGGAGAAAAAAACCAGAAAACATATAAGGGCTAAAAGAAAAAGAGCACGCAGTCTGATCATGATCATTTGCTTCATGAAAAATTTCTTAATCATAACAAATCCTAATCATCATAATAATCTGCGTGCCCATTTATAATATCTACCGTTAAGACATACTAATATGACCTGTATGACTTATATGACCAATATGACTATCTTCCCGCCAACCCTAATCTATATAAAGCCGAGATCTCCGAAGCAGATAAGAGCTTATTGTAAACCCGTATCTCATCGATCTTGCCTGTGAATGCTGTCGTCCAGGTATCTCCTGTTACCATTTTACCCGGGATGTTATTATACCAGCCACCAATAATGATCTCGTTCGGTGAAGTGAATCTGAAAGTATTTGTTCCCCTGTTCTCAAAATTCACATTGCTTACAAGCACACTGTCAACATAGATCCTGAAAAGATTTACGGTGCTGCCATTGGTTTCATAAGTAGTCACAATATGTGCCCATTGGCCAGTCCCCGCTTTTTTCACCACCTTGAAATCGGTGCCTACCGCTCCGAAATTGTTGATATTATCCTGCAATCCACCGCCCGCGTCAGCATACAGAGACTTAACGACCATGGTATCTGAAGCCACTCCATATTGACCGGCTTCTATTAACCCACTGAAATTGCCAAATAACTGACCAGGTCTTGCGATCTGGAAATACTGCCAGGGGTGATTATTGGCCGGAGGTGTTCCTCCCGGTATCTGCGTGTTGGCAGCCTGCACCCAGGCGCTCACTGTAAATGATTGCGCGTTGGGTAGTACCGCCAGCGGGGAAGCCAGGTAGATATATCCATTTGCGAACTGGGCTGCCTGTCCTTTTACTCCCGCCACCCATGTGACGTTTGAAGTTGAAGTTGCCGTGGTCCCGCTCTTGGATTCCGTACCATTGCCATCGAGAGCGAAATATCCCACGTTGTTGGCCTGGGCCACTTCGTTCGAATTATTGTACCCTGCAATTGGAGGCAATGTAATATCGTCCTCTTCACAACTGAACAGGAAGAGAGATAAAAAAACTGATCCGCCCAGCAGAAGGCGGGTCTTCATCGAAACTAGTTTCATAATTATTGTTTTTTTTAGTGATTGAAAATGTTTGTACTTATCGATGATATATCCGGGGAGAAGCGCCGGCTTCTGTTAATTGGACATACAATTTACAGGAGAGCCACGGATAATCATATTATTTTTTTATAGGTGACCGCCTGAACCCTAATTTCTTCAAACCTGAAATGATCTCGGGACAACTCATGAACAATCTCCATAATAAACCCGTCCGATAGTTCTCTATCATTACAATAATCGGGCCCTGATCGATCGCAAGATGAGAGTCCGCGTACCAGTTTTCCGTCTCACTAAACGCATCCACGAAACCATACTGGCTCCAGATCTTATCCCCGAGGTCGAAATAAAAATATTTCAATGCTTTCATGGAATGTTCGGGTGTGTAAGGAAATGAAGAAAGTGCCGCGGTGGGTGAGATGACACCCAGGTCTTCCGTCGGGGAATGCCCTGCATACCCACGCATGTTGTCACTTGATGTGAGGCCCCAGCAATTTTCTCCATATCCTTTATACCCTTTTGGATTACGAATACAATATTCCCGGTTGATGAGAGTATGATTCAGGTTCTGTTCCCACAAGTTTACCTTATCATCAATCAGCCCCCGTGGATCCAAACCCAGAAAAGAATAATGTGCAAAAAACAAAGGCCCCCCGTAATCAAAACCAAGGGGAAGCTTTATTCCATAAAACGTCTTTCCATTGTGATAATGCGTGCTGGTTTTCCATCCCTGGTGATAGACTTCCGGCTTGATGCCATATCGCTCCGAAGAAGCTGCCAGGACATAGGTGATCAGGCATTCATTCCATCCCCGGATCTTATGATTCATGCTCCAGCCATTGTTTGGGCTCCAGTGCCAGTAAAGCACATTCTGTCCCCCCTGGGTGAACCAATTCCATTCGGCTTCACCCCACGTCCAGTTGATCTTATTTCTTAGTTCATTTTCCCTGGGTGTGTTGGCATTGAAATATTGACGGGCACAAAGTAATCCCTGGAAAAGATATGCTGTCTCTACAAGATCAGCCCCGTCATCCTTTCGACTGAATGGAATGGTTTTACCGGTAGCCCCATCCATCCAGTGAGGAAATATTCCATGATAACTTTCCGATTTCCTGAGAAAATTGATCATCTTAAGCAATCTCGATACCGCGGAATCACGAGGGATCCATTTTCTTTCAGTTGCAACTATTATGGACATAACCCCGAAACCTGTCCCGCCGATCGTCACCACTTCGGGCCCATAATGTGTAACATTCGATCGTTCTCTTGATAAACCCGAAACCGGGTGAGCGAAATCCCAGAAGTAGCGGAAAGTTTGTTTTTGTATATGTTCTAGTAATAGTTGCAACTGA
>Ga0196964_10000185_pt1 | contig 44258 bp, 35 predicted proteins | sample S1_10metaG_FD_148615 | JGI IMG/M metagenome (GOLD analysis project Ga0196964, IMG submission 148615) | Soil microbial communities from Anza Borrego desert, Southern California, United States - S1_10 | ecosystem: Environmental > Terrestrial > Soil > Desert | place: USA: California | collected...
ACGACCGTAAAGGAGTATTTCTTTAAAGGCGCGAGCATCGACATGCGTCGATGATGGAAAGCAGCCGGCTCATCCGTTAAACTGCGGCTGTGCAGTTAAAGTCTGGCACAAGGAAGAAGTCCATGTCACGAATTGCCTGTTCGACTGCTCTGGCCGCCGTCCTTTTTTCTGTCGCCGGCTGCACCACGACCGCCGCGAAAAAGGCGCTCAACAAGCCGCAGCTATCCGACTCCTACACCGCATTCGATGCCGGCGCCTCGGATTCCAACAAGCGCAAAGCCGAGAAGGTCGAGCCGGTGAAAGAAGACATGGATGCTGAAATCGCGGTCACCAAGCTTGTAGAACAGCTGCAGCGCCAGGAAGCGGCGTACACGCTTTCGGCCGAAGAGCAGCTGCTGGCGTGGGGCCGCAAACAGGGTGTCGACAAGATCGTCTATAATAAGGTGCGCCTGCTGCTGAAGCATCCGCGCGTGGAAGTCCGCGCGCCGGCGCTGCGTCTGGTGAAACTCTACGGCGGCCGCGATTCGATTCCCGATCTGATTGAATGTCTGGGCGATCCGGAACCGCCGATCCGCACCGAAGCGTTCAAGTCGCTGCAGGCCAAGACCAAGCGCGATTTCGGCTACCAGCCCAACGGCGGAGAAGTGGCGCGCTGGAAGTCTGTGGAAGACTGGCGGCAGTGGTGGCAGGCCGAGCAGCGCAAGGTCGCCGTTCAGCCGGCCAGCGTGTATGAAGAAAAGCCGCTCGCTGAGCCCAAGATCGTCACGCCCAAGAACTGATTTCGCACGTTCTAATCACGACTTCAACACGGAGGCACGGAGAGCAGGGAGGCCACGGAGGTCTCCTTTATTGACGCCTGACCTGGCGGCACTTGGTGCGTTATTCTGTTCATTCTAAGATAAAGGAAGAGAAAGGAGTATTTCGTATGACACCCATTCGCAGCGTTCAACCCGCCACCGGACAGCCGCCGATTGGCCCATACAGCCCGGCGACCGTTGTCGGCAACACCGTGTATGTTTCCGGACAGATTCCGCGCGATGCGTCCGGTAAGCTGATCGCCGACAGCATCGAAAACGCAACCCGCCAGTCGCTTGAAAACCTGCGAGAGGTCCTGCGCGCCGCTGGCTGCACGCCATCGCATGTGGTGAAGACCACGGTGTTCATGCAGGATCTTTCCGAGTTCGACGGCATGAACAGGATTTACGGTGAATTTTTCGGCGAACACCGCCCGGCACGCTCGACGGTGCAGGTTGCGAAGCTGCCGGCCGGCGCGCGTGTCGAGATCGATTGCATCGCCGTGGTTTGACAGCCGTGCAAAAGCCGTTTAGGTTGCTCGTTTCGAGCTCCGCGCAACGCGGAGCTCCCAGCCTGAAAACTTTTGCTTATGAATCGCCTCCTGATCCTCGTTGGAATCGTTCTCCTGGCAATTGCCGCATTTTTTGTACTCAGCATGAGCGGCGGATCGCAAACGTCGGGCAGCCGGTCCAAAGTTCTGCACCTGGCCATAGATACGGATCCCAAGACGCTCGATCCAATCGGAATCACAGACACCATCTCCGATGGCGTCGCGCGAAAAATCCACAACACGCTCGTGCGCTTCAATAACAAGCTCGAAGTAATTCCCGACCTGGCCGAAAAGTTTGACGTTTCTGAGGACGGCAAGAACTACACCTTCACTCTGCGCAAAGGCGTGAAGTTTCACAACGGCCGCGAAATGAAAGCCGAGGACGTCGTTTACAGCTTCACGCGTCTGCTCGGCCCGGAAAGCAAGCGCCCAGAGTGGATCAAGCCGATGGTCAAAGGTTCGGAGAGCTGCGATGGCGTCAAACCGCCTGAAGGCCTCCGCGCCAGCGGCGACTATGAGGTAATTATCGAGCTCACCAAGCCGTTTGCGCCGTTCATACAGCATCTTTGCACAGTTAACTGCGCCATCGTGCCGAAAGAAGCGGTGGAAGACAAAAGCAAAGCCTTCGCGCGTAATCCGGTTGGCGTGGGAGCGTTCAAGCTCACGCAATGGAGCACCGGCCAGGTTCTGACGCTGGACCGCAACGACGGCTACTTCAAGGGCAAGCCCAAGCTCGACGCAGTACAATTCCACATCGTCAAAGACGCCAACACGCGCATGGAACAATTCTTCGCGGGCGAGCTCGATGCGGCATCCGATCTTCCGGCCGGCCGCGTGAAAGAGGCTCTCCAGCGCGCGGGCGAAGCCGACAGTTTCACCTACACGGCTCTGCGCACGAATTACATCGGCTTCGGCATGCCGAACGGCAACTTCAAGGACAGGGCGGACCTGAAGCCGCTCGGCACAAATAAGCTGGTGCGGCAGGCGATCAGCTATGCGCTCGATCGCGACTACCTCTGCAACGTAATCCTCGAAGGCCGCGGCGTTCCGGCTAGAGGCGTTCTGCCGCCGGGCCTGCCGGGCTTTAAAGAAGGGCGGCCGGGCTGGCCGAAGGATATCGAGAAAGCCAAGGCACTCTTAAAGGAGGCGGGATTCCCTGACGGCAAGGGCATTCCAGAGCTATCGCTGCTGCACCGCAACGATGAGAACACGAAGAAGCTGGCGCAGGTGTTCATCAGCGACCTCGAAAAAATCGGAATCAAGTGTTCGCTCCAGGCGCGCGACTGGAACAGCTTCCTGGAAGCGGTAGAGCGCGAGCCCAAGCAGCTTTTCTGGCTCGGCTGGGTGGCAGACTATCCCGATCCCGACAACTTCCTGTACGTGCTGTTCAACAGCAAGCAGTTCGGCTCGCCGGGAAATCATACGTGGTACAGCAATCCTGAAGTGGACGCATTAACCGAGAAGGCGCGCAATCTGACTGACATCAACGAGCGTATTCCGCTGTATCAGAAAGCCGAGGATATCATTCTCGAGGACTGTCCCTGGATCTGCACATACCACGTGAAAAACGTGTTGCTGCTCCGCCGCAACGTCAAAGGCATCCGCGAAAACGCCACAGGCCTTGACACTGGCTCGGAATTCCCGCAGGTTGATTTCGCGTTCGTGGATAAAGAGTGATGAGTCTGGAGTCTCGGAGTCCGGTGTCTGGAGTCTATGAGTCGCGAGAGTAGGAGTTGGGGAGTCCAAGCTACGCGACTTTAGAAGTTGGGAGGGGAAAATGGCAACTATTCAACGCTTCGAAGATGTATTAGGTTGGCAGCGCGCGAGAGAACTTACCCGGCAAGTGTATGAGTTTACGTGTGAAGATCTGTTCTCCAAAGATTTCGCATTGAGAGACCAAATTCGACGAGCATCGATTTCGATCATGCTGAACATTGCAGAAGGATTTGCGCGGCGAACAGACAAGGATTTTGCCCGGTTCTTGAGTAATGCACACGGATCAGCCGCCGAGGTTCAATCCGCGTTGTACGTTGCCTTGGATCAAGGCTACATCAACGACGCACAATTTAAATCGGCCTATGTTACGTGCGACGAGTGTTCGCGGCTCGTGCAAGGCTTTTCGAATTTTCTGCTGCGCGCAGATTTGAAGACTCCTGACTCCCGACTCTAAGACGCCCGACTCATGTCCAAGTACCTCTTCCGCCGTCTGCTGCAGTCTGTTCCCGTCATCATCGGCGTGGCGCTGATTGCGTTTGTGCTCACGCAGCTGAGCGGCAATCCCGTGCGCAGCCTGCTCGCGCAGGGAACGAATCCAGAAACCATCCGGCGCGTGAACGAGTTCTACGGCTTCAACAAGCCCTGGTACGAGCGCTTCGGGAAATACATGGGAAATCTCGCGACCGGAAACCTCGGCGCGTCTATTCTCAATCACGGCGAGCCCGTCCGCGAGATGATTGTCAATGGCATGCGCGTTACCCTCAAGCTTGCGCTGGGCGCGGTCATCTTCGCGACGATCATGGGCATCGCGCTTGGAATTTTATCTGCCTGGAAACCCTATTCGCTCGTGGATTACGCTTCGTCTGTCTTTGCGGCGATCGGCGTATCGTTTCCCGCGTTCTTTCTGGCGATGCTTTTAATGATGGTCTTCGCGATTCATTACAAATGGTTTCCCGTCGGCGACTACCGGCCGGGCGAAATTAAATACCTCGTGCTGCCGTGCCTGACGCTGGGCCTGATCAGCACAGCCTCGATCGCGCGGCTGACGCGTAACTGCATGCTCGAAACGCTCTCGCAGGATTTCATCCGCAGCGGACGCGCAAAGGGCCTGAAAAAGTGGACGGTGCTGCTCGGCCACGCTCTGCCGAACGCGCTGGTGCCGGTCATCACTATCATCGGTACGGACTTCGCGAGCCTGCTGGTCGGTGCCGTGTTGACAGAGACCGTCTTCAATATTCCCGGCATGGGCCAGGTGATCAGCGCTGCGATCTTCGGGCGCGATCTGCCCGTCGTAATGGGCTGCTGCATTGTCTTCGCCCTCGTGTTCATCCTCATCAATCTTGTGGTCGATGTTTCTTACGCATTCCTGGACCCGCGGATACGGCATGCCGACTGACCCGCAAGCGATCTCACCTCTTCCGCCATCAGGTGCCGTCGAGACGCCCGGCGGGATGCCGGATTCGCTGGCCTCACAGGTCTGGCGGCGGCTGAGCCGCAATCCGCGTACGATCGTGGCGATGCTGATTGTCGCCACGATGATCGCCATGGCCTTGTTTGCCGACATGATCTCGCCGTACGATTACAAAGCCCAGCACCGCGGCAGCGAACTGGTGGCACCGAGCGCCGCACACTGGTTCGGAACGGATGAACTCGGGCGCGACGTGCTCTCCCGCGTGATGTACGGCGCCCAGGTCTCGATGCTCGTAGGCGTCTGCGCAACGGCACTGTCACTGTGCATCGGAATTCTGGTCGGGCTTTTGTCGGGCTATTTCAGCGGGCCGGTCGATGCGGTGCTTATGCGGCTGACTGACACCGTTGCCGCATTCCCCAGCCTGCTGCTGGCTGTGGCAATCGCGGCACTTTACGAGCGCACGTCGGTGCTCATTCTCTTTCTCGCGCTGGGGCTGGTGGGCTGGACGGGCATCGCTCGCATCGTCCGCGCACAAGTCCTGACGCTCCGCACGCTCGATTATGTCTCCGCCGCCCGCGCGCTGGGCGCCAGCGATCTGCGCATCATGCTGCGGCACATACTGCCAAACTGCGTATCCCCGATTATCGTTGTGGCCACGCTTGCGGTTGGCGGGAATATTCTGAGCGAAGCGGGCCTTTCCTTTCTGGGGCTGGGCGTGCAGGATCCTTTTCCAAGTTGGGGCGGCATGCTCTCGAACGCGCGGACGTACTTCAAAGGGAACTGGTGGGTCGCGGTTTTCCCCGGCTTATCCATCGTTATGACGGTGCTGGCGTTCAACCTCCTGGGTGACGGCCTGCGCGACGCGCTTGATCCCAAGAAATCTGCCGCGGGTTAAAAATTTCCGAATTCATTCCGAAGTGCACGTGCCATTTTTCCGTCCAGAGATAAGATGAGAAGTCTTGAGTCTGGAGTCCGCGAGTCCTGAGTCCAGGCTGTGAAAATCGTGTCCAACTCGGCCAGATCGCGCCTACCTTTATTGACAGGAATCCTGCCGCATGCGTGAGCGTCACATTTTCTGGGACATTGCCGTCGTCGGCCTGCTGGGAATGGTTGCAGTTTTCAACGGCATCGTGCTGCTGCAGAACAACAATCTGGAAAAACTGCTGATCGAGCAGAACAAGCGCTCGAACGAAATCTCCTCGCAGAACCGCGACATCCTCGGGCGCCTCGATCGCGGACTGAAAGTCGACACCAGGTCCGGTACTGGCGATCCAGACAAGGTGGCTGGCAATCTGCCTTTCACTCCGCTGGGCGGCACGCTTTATACCGAGCGCGACGTGCCCAAGTTCGTCCACGGGGACGAAAATGCGGAAGATGGCGGAACACTCTATCGTCATATGGGTTCAGAGCCCAATTCACTGAACACGATCGTGGAAAGCGATGCGACACTCACGGACTATGTTTTCAGCTTCTGCGTCGACACACTGGCCTCGCGCTCGTTCGATGACTTCAAGGTATGGGAACCCAAGCTGGCGCAGGCATGGGAAAAGAGCATGATCTGCCGCGGCCTGGTGGGCAAAAAGAACGCCCGCGAACTGGCCGATAAACTCAATGCAGCGCTCAAGGACGCTGACCGCTCGCGCCTGCACATCTCGAAAATCTCCGCTGAAAACGATGAGATTCTGCGCATCGAACTCGGCGATGTGGACGGCTCCTACCGCGACGAAGTCCAGAAAATCCTGGGGGAGAATGCGGTCGACAAGCAGTTCTGGATTTACGTCAGCTTCGAAGGAGAAAAGTTCAGCGACGGCACGGAAATTAATGCAAAAACAGTTGGTGAACGGCTCGAAGGCGTAATCCAGAAGGCCGGCGTCTCCGCGCGCATCCTGCCGCGCTGGCAGCGCGAGAACTCGGTCGTGATCCAGGTCGCCGGGGACGGCGCAGGCGCCGAAAAGGCAATCCGCGATTACATCGCCACCGACGCCAACAAGGGCGAAATCATCGACCCGAAATCGTCAACCGGCAAACGCACCGACAAGGTGCTCACGTTCGACATCACCGAAGAGTATGCGTTTGAAGAAAAGCCGGTCTTCACGTTCCATCTTCGCCGCGATGTCAAGTGGCACGATGGCGCGCCGTTTACCGGCAAAGACGTGATTTTCTCGTTCAACGCAATGATGAATCCAAAGGTCGAAGCGGCTTCGCAGCGCAATTACCTTCAGGACGTCGAGAGCTGCAAACTGGTTAACGATGACTACACGGTACAGTTCGTCTGGAAAAAGCCGTACTTCCTGGCCTTCAATTTCGCCGCGGGCATCGACATTCTGCCCGAACACCTCTTCAAGTTCACCGACCCGGAACAGTTCAATAAGGGCGAGCAGAACCAGAGGCTCATCGGCAACGGACCGTACCGCCTGGAACGCTGGGACCGCAAGCAGCAGTTCGTGCTTGTGCGCAATGAGGATTACTATGACAAGAAGCCGCACTTCAAGAAGATCGTCATCCGGATCGTTCAGGACGACACCGTCGCGCTGCAGATGCTGCAGGCCGGCGATCTGGATCTGCTCTCTCTGAACAAGTCGCAGGCGAAGGATAAATCGGCCGATCCGAAGTTTACCAGCCGTTTCAATATCAACGTGTCGGTGGCCAACGTTTACCGTTATATCGGCTGGAACGCGCGGCTTCCGATGTTCGGCAATCCCAAAGTTCGCAAGGCATTAACGATGCTCGTGGACCGTCAGCGCGTCATCGACGACATCTATCGCGGCTACGCGCTGCCGCTTCACGGCCCCTCGCACCCAGACAGCCCCAATTACACCCCCGAAATAAACAAGTTTGCTGTCCCTTACGATCCCGCGGCCGCGGCGAAAGTTCTTGCAGAGGAAGGCTGGAAAGACACCAACGGCGACAACGTGCTCGACAAGGATGGCAAGCCGTTCAAATTCAATCTCCTGTTCGCCTCCGGCAGCCCGCAATACGAACAGCTGGCCAACCTGGTGAAGAATACGTTCGCGCAGGTTGGAATCGAAGTAATCGTCGCGCCGCTTGAATGGACTGTGTTCATTCAGAAGATCGAACGCCTCCAGTTCGACGCCTGCATTCTGGGCTGGCGCCTGGGGCTCGAGGACGATCCGTACCAGCTCTGGCATTCGTCGCAGACCGGCGAAAAGGCGTCGAACCATTGCGGCTTCGTCAACAAAGAGGCAGACCGCCTGATCGAGATGGGACGGCGTGAATTGAACGAAGAAAAACGGCGCAAGATCTTCCAGCGCTTCCAGCAGATTATCGCCGAGCAGCAACCGTATACGTTCCTGTTCGTCGAGAAGCGCACCATTGCCGTCAACAAAGACATCCAGAACGTCGTCTACAAGCTGCCGGGCGCCGACATCGGGCGCTGGTGGATGCCCAAGGCCAAACAGAAGAACTGAGCGCACCACATTTCCGGGCGGGCCATGTACACATACATTATAAAACGTCTGCTGCTGCTGTTTCCGATGCTCATTGGCATCACCTTTATCTCCTTCTTGGTGATGCAGCTGGCGCCGGGCGGCGCGGGAACCGGCGGCGGCGGCGGTGAACTGGCTGCGGGAAAACTGACCAAAGACCAGCGCGACGCAATGAACCGGGCCTTCCACCTCGATAAGCCCATTCACCTGCGTTACCTCTACTGGCTGGGCGTGATCCAGCCCAAGCCGACTCAGGAGGAACTCGCGGCAGCCAAAGAAGGAAAACCGATTCCGTGGCGCGGCATTATCTTCGGCGATTTCGGCCCCTCGATGGAGACGCGTTCCATCCCGGTCTGGCAACGCCTGCGTGAAGCCATTCCCGTTACAATTCTTCTGAATGTCATTTCGTTCACGGTGATTTACGTGCTGGCCATTCCCATAGGCGTCTACTCGGCCACGCATCAGAATTCCCTCATCGACCGCACCTCAACCGTGGGGCTGTTCATGCTCTTTTCGCTGCCGAGCATGTTCGTCGGAATCATGCTGATCAAATGGATGGTTTCTCTTCCGCCTGAGTACAGGTTGCCTTTTCAGGGCGTTGAGCCGGCGAACAGGGACGAATTAACGACGCTGCAATGGTTGTGGGGATCCATCCGTCATCTCATTCTGCCGGTGATAACCATGAGCTACGCCGGACTGTCCGTGATCTCGCGCTATATGCGCGCCAGTATGATTGACGTGATCCGCGCCGATTATATCCGAACGGCCCGTGCCAAGGGGCTGCCGGAAACGCTGGTGGTCTACAAGCACGCGCTGCGCAATTCGCTCATTCCGATTATTACGCTCCTGGGCGGACTGCTCCCAAGTCTTATCGGCGGAAGCGTGATCATCGAGGCCATCTTCGGCGTGCCGGGAATGGGCAAACTCGGCTATCAGGCGCTGCTGGCGCGCGATTACACCGTGCTGATGGCCGACATCACCATCATTGCCATTCTTGTGATGCTCGGATTTCTGATCTCCGATCTTCTGTACCTTGCCGCCGATCCGCGTATTTCGTTTGACGAAAAGGGTTGATGCCAGTCATGAGCAACAATCCTTCTCCCAATCCCCAGCCACCGATTCCGGACGCGCCCGAGCCGTCCGCACCGGGCATCGTTCCGGGACATCCGGAACAGACTCTTCCGGAAGTCGCGCCGAAGGGCTATTGGGATCTGGTCTGGGGGCAGTTCAAAAAAAACAAGATTGCGCTGGTCAGCTTCGCGACCATTTTCCTATTGATGCTGGTGGCGGCCTGGTCACCATTGCTCGCCAATGGCAAGCCACTGATCTGGACCCGTGACGGCAAAACGACGTATCCGCTGCTGCAGTACCTGGTCGCGCCGACATCCACGCTGAGCATTGATTACTTCTTCAATTATCTCCTCTTTGTGTCGCTGACGCTTCCTGTCACGCTCGGGTTGGCTTACTTTCTTTCGCGATCTGAAGCGCGGCGCAAGACTCGGCAACGGCTGTATCTGCAGTTTGGCCTGGCCGGCGCAGTACTGGCTGTAATCCCCTTTCTCGGTTTCAGTGACCGGACTCTCCTGCGCAAATGGCGCATGGACAGCATCGATTATCCACGTCTTGCGCAGGAGCTTGATCGAAGCAAAGGCGATTACGCGCTCTTTCCGCCGGTGGGCGAAGACCCCATCACGCCCACGCGCGATTACCTGAAAAAACCTTCTGCGCAGCATCCGCTTGGAACGGACCGCGAGGGGCGCGACGTGCTGGCGCGCATGCTGCACGGCGCGCGCGTGTCGCTCTCGGTGGGGTTTGTGGCCGAAACTATCGCGGTGCTGCTGGGCGTCTTCTTCGGCGCACTCGCCGGCTATTACCGCGGCTGGGTCGACATCGCCATCTCCCGCTTTATTGAAATCGTGATCTGCTTTCCGTCATTCTTCCTGATTCTGACGATTGTCGCGTTTATCGAGCCCGAGAAGCGCAGCATATTCCACATCATGATCGTGATCGGCGCGACCGGCTGGACCGGGATTGCGCGCCTGGTCCGCGGCGAATTCCTGAAACTCGCCGACCAGGATTTCGTGCAGTCTGCCCGCGCGCTGGGCTGCTCGAATTCGCGCCTGATGTTCCGCCACATCCTGCCCAACGCGATGGGCCCGGTGCTGGTCTCGGCAGCATTCGGTGTGGCGGGTGCGATTCTCACCGAGTCAGGCCTCAGTTATCTTGGGTTTGGCGCCCCGCCGCCGACGCCGACGTGGGGGGAAATGATCAGCCAGGGCAAGGAGCACCTCGATGAGGCCTGGTGGCTGATTGTGTATCCCGGGCTTTCGATTTTCTTTACCGTGACCGTTTACAATCTCGCCGGCGACGGCCTGCGCGACGCGATGGATCCGAAGATGAGGAAATAACTGCGGTTTCTTGTTCATGGTCTCTGGTTTCTAGTTTAGAGAGCCAGAACCAGAAACGAGAAACCAGAAACTGAGAACCATGAGCGACGATCTTCTCCTCGACGTAAAAGACCTCCGAACGCATTTCCACACCGATGCCGGCGTCGCGCGCGCGGTGGACGGCATCAGCTTCAACATCAAGCGCGGCGAATGCGTCGCACTCGTGGGCGAGTCCGGCTGCGGAAAGTCGGTCACGAGCCTGACCGTCATGCGGCTGCTGGCGATGCCCCCGGCGCGCATTCCGACGGGACAGATCCTGTTCGAAGGCCGCGACCTGCTGAAGCTGAGCGAAGAAGAAATGTGCATGGTGCGCGGCCGCGACATCGCCATGATTTTCCAGGAGCCGCAGAGCGCGCTCAATCCGGTCTTCACCGTCGGCGACCAGATCGCCGAAGCGTACATGACGCACAATCCGGGCGCCCGGGCCAAAGAAGCGTGGGAGCGCACTATTGACGCGATGCGGCAGGTCGGCATTCCCGATTCCGAGCGCCGCGCGCTGGATTATCCGCATCAACTTTCCGGCGGAATGAAGCAACGCATCTGTATCGCCATGGCACTGATCTGCGACCCGAAAATGATCATCGCCGACGAGCCGACCACGGCGCTGGACGTGACCATCCAGGCTCAGATCCTCGAGCTTCTCATGAAGTTGCAGCAGGAGCGTCATCTGTCGCTGCTGCTGATCACGCACGACCTGGGCGTTGTCGCTGAAATGGCGGAGCGCACCTGCGTGATGTACGCCGGGAAGATTATCGAGCAGAGCCCGACCGCCGACATTTTCAAGCGTCCGCTGCACCCGTACACACAGGGCCTGCTGCGCGCGCGGCCCGGATCGATCGGTGGCGAGAAGCATCGCCTCTCAGTGATCCCCGGAATTGTGCCGGCGGCCACGCAGTTCAAAGACAATTGCCGCTTCAACCCGCGCTGCCCGCTCTGCACGGAGATCTGCATTGAGAAAGAACCGCTGCTGGAGGAGTTCGGCGGCAATCACCGCGCGGCGTGCTGGCACACGAAGCCGGAGGGCATCGATGCGTGGAAGGTTGAGCCGGTCCAGAAAGGGCAACTCGCATGATTGCTGAAACCGCCGTGAGCAGCACGGCCCAGGCGCCGGCCGCGAAAACCGGTGCGCCGCTGCTTGAAGTCAACGGCCTGACGAAACATTTTCCAATCAAGCGCGGTCTGCTCGCGCACACCGTTGGTCACGTGAAAGCGGTGACAAACGTCACGCTCTCGGTCAACGCAGGCGAAACCGTGGGACTGGTCGGAGAATCAGGCTGCGGCAAAACCACTCTCGGCCGGACCGTGCTCCGCCTGATCGAGCCCACCAGCGGCGAGATCAAGTTCGAAGGCGTTGATCTGGCGAAGCTCTCGCAGGACCAGCTGCGGCCCTATCGCAAGAAGATGCAGATCATTTTTCAGGATCCGTACTCGAGCCTGAACCCGCGCATGACCGTTGAACAGATCATCGCCGAAGGTCTGATCGTTCACGGCATGGGGGGAAATGTGCGCGAGCGGCGCCTCATCGTCCAGGATCTGCTTCGTCGCGTCGGCCTTCCGCCGCAGGCTATCGAACGCTACCCGCATGAGTTTTCCGGCGGGCAGCGCCAGCGCATCGGCATTGCGCGCGCGCTTGCTGTGAATCCAAAATTCATTGTCTGCGACGAAGCGGTCAGTGCGCTCGACGTTTCCGTTCAGGCGCAGATTATCAATCTGCTCATGGACCTGCAGCAGGAAAGCGGCATCAGCTACCTGTTCATTGCGCACGATCTTTCGGTCGTTGAACACATCAGCAAGCGCGTGGCCGTGATGTACCTCGGGCACGTGGTCGAATACGCCGAGACGAAGGAACTGTATTCCAATCCGCAGCACCCGTATACGCGCGCGCTGCTCTCGGCTGTTCCCAAGCGCACCCCCGAAGACGCGAAAAATCGCAAGGTTCTCACCGGCGAGCCGCCCAGTCCGATTAACCCGCCGCCAGGCTGTCCTTTCGAGCCGCGATGCCCGCTGGCCCGCCCTGACTGTCGCGCCGCGCTTCCGCCACAAGAACCCATCGGAGCGCCCGGCCACATCGTCCGTTGCCCGCCGGTCGTGCACGACGGCGCGGGAGCGGCACTCAAGAATTAGTGGCTGCCCAGCCGCTTCACTTCCTGTCCGGCCATCAGTTCATGCGCTTCGGCGAGCGCCGCCGGGATTTCCTTCGCGAACGGTGAATTCTTGAGCGCCATTGAGAAATCGAGGCCTTTCAGATTGTCAGCGCGATTTCCCGGAAACCAGTGGTCGGCCTTGCCAAGCAGGTTGTAGCGCATCTTACCGTATTCGATCATGTCGAACGCCTTGGCAAAGTTGCGCAGCCGCAGAATCTCGAAGATGTTCACTTCGCCGGGCGCGTGATTCCATTCAGGAATTCCGACGTGCCAGCTCTTGACCCACTCTTCGCCGAGCGTCTTCACCAGTTCGCTTTGCATGCGTGTTTCAATGGGCTTCAGAATTGCCTGCGCATCGACGCCTGGTTTAAGAAATTGCAGCGTCTTGAGGTGCTCGTCGAAATCGGTCGGCCGCGCGGCGCCGACAGAGAGCGTGTGGATCTGCGGGCGCGTGAGGCACCAGAGATCGTTGAAGACGATCGGCGAGAGCGGATCGGTCATCTGCACCAGCTTTTTACTGGGCTCGTAAAGTTTGCCGCCCTTATCGCTGGGGCTGATGATGAAGACGCCCATGTCCAGCTTGGTGGCAAGTTCAACCGCTGGCCAGTTGAACTGATTCACGTAGTACCAATGCAGATTGACGTACTCAAACCGGCCGTCTTTGATCGCCTCAAGAATCACCTGCAGGCTGCCGTGCGTTGAGAATCCGACGTGGCGCGCGCGGCCCTGTTTCTTCAGTGCCAGCGCCTGTTCAAGGCAGCCGCCTTTGCGCAGCGACCACTCGAGGCGCTCTTCGTTGTTGATGCCGTGAATGGCGAGCAGATCGACATAGTCGAGCTTGAGCAGCGACATTGATTTGTCGAAGTTCTCGTTAAACTTCTTCGGATCGGCTTCAGGGCCGATCTTTGTCTGCACGATCATCTTCTCGCGCGGCAGCTTCGGCAGCACATGACCAAGCTGCTCTTCGCTGGTGCCGTAACCGCGCGCGGTCTCGATGTGGTTGATGCCGACCTCAAGCGAGCGGTGGATGCAGGCTTCAAGATTTTTCTGGTTCTCAGGCGTGAACTTGTCTTTGTCATTCCACGACTGCTGGTAACGCATGCCTCCGCAGGAGAACACGGGCATCTGCAAATTCGTTTTTCCGAAGCGGCGGTAAAGCATTTTCTGAATCGCTCCTTCAGCAGGAAGACACGAAGACTCGAAGGCACAAAGAAAGGAATTTAAGTAGAGGCGGCACTGGCGTAAACTGCGTTTGTATTCAACGGGCGGTGATTATGGAAGGCTTAATTGCATTGTTTATCTGTCTTGGCGCCTTGCTGGCCGTCGTGATTGCCGGCTTTTACCGCCTGAAATTCCGTTATCTCGAAATGGCGTTTGCCTTGATCGTCTCGACATTGCCGCTGGGGCTGCTCCTGAAATCGTACCGTGAAAGTTCGGGCTCTGAAGAACTCCTGAAGCTGATTGCCTTCGGCTTGTTCCCCATTCCCTTGTTTCTCGTCGGGCTTGGCTGGGGGCTTGGCAAGGCTAATCTGCTGGCGGTGAAGAGCAGCTGGGGACGCATTGGCTATATGTTGGTTGGACTCGGGCTGGTGATTGGATTACTGGCGATCACTCCGGCCGTGATGATGCTCTTCATACTCGCTTCGCACCCGCGCGGCATGTTAAGCACATTTCTGACCTACGCGTTTCTTTCGCTTTTCGCGATCCCCGGATTGATTCTACAGTCTCGGTGCAGACATCTGGAGCAGTCCCTTCCCGTCAACCGTTCAGAATCGTCTCAATCTCGCTGACCGTCTCCGCGCTCAGCACTACATCCCCTGCCCTCGCTGTCTCTTCGATCTGCGCAGGCTTGCGCACGCCGACGATCGCGCTCGTGACTTCCTCGCGGCGCAACACCCACGCGAGCGCCAGTTGTGAACACGTGAGATTATTCTTTGCAGCAATTGCTTTGAGCTTGTCGACGATCGCGAGCGTTTTCGAAATCGCCGGCTCGGTAAAGGCCTTGTGATTCTTGCGGAAATCATTTGCGGGCAGCGCCGCAAGGCGCTCGCGCGTGAATGCGCCGGTAAGCAGGCCGTGCTGCATGGGGCTGTAAACGAGCACGCTGATGTTATTCGCTTTGCAGAACGGCAGATGCTCCGCTTCAACTTCGCGGCGCAGCATGTTGTACGGCGGCTGCGATGAGGTGATCGGGAGAACCGGCTGAGCGCGCTTCATCTGCGCGACAGAAAAGTTCGACACACCGGCGTAGCGCACTTTTCCTGCCTTCACCAGTTTGCCGATCTCCGTCCAGGCGGACTCGACAAGTTCGTCCGGTTCAGGCCAGTGAATCTGGTAGAGATCGATGCAGTCAATCTGAAGGCGCCGCAAGCTGTTCTCACACTCTTCACGGATGAACTCGGGACGCAAGTCGCCGTAGAGCTGGTTGTCCGCGCTCTGGCGGCGGCCACATTTCGTAGCAATGATGACTTTGTCGCGAACACCTTTGATCGCACGGCCAACGACTTCTTCGGAATGACCCAGGCCATAAACGGCAGCCGTGTCGATCCAGTTTACGCCGCAATCCAGCGCGCGGCGAATGGCTGCGATCGAATCGTTGTCATCCTGCGGCCCCCAGCCGGCTTTCCAGTCCGGCCCGCCGGCAGCCCAACTGCCAAAGCCGATGGTGGTCAGCTCCAGGTTCGTCGTTCCCAGCCGTCGCTTGCGCATGAGCGTCTCCTTACGGATGAACCCGCGTTTTACCATCGCTTCATTTCCAAGCAACCCGGTGATTTTGGCGACTCGGCGCGCATGGCGTTAAGGAAACTCAACGGTGTGACGATACTTCTGATGAAATTCTCGCGTGAACTCGGGGGAGGCGGCGTGGACGGGCACATCGTTGACGGTTTGATTATTGGCTTTCTGCTGCTGCAGACGTATCTGGGCTGGCGGCGCGGCCTGCTATGGCAGGCGGCAGGCGTGGCCAGCATTGCCTTCGGCGTCATTCTCGGGCTGGCACTCGCGCCGCTGCTGTCCGGATTTCTGGTCGAACACGTCACCAGCAATCTCTTTCGCGCGAAGCTCATCGCGTTCCTGTTCATCGTCGGAAGCGTCGGCTTCGGTCTGCGCATGGCCGCTGCCGTGGCCGAAGTTCACTCGGAGCGAGGCTTGCCGAAAAGCGAGCGTGAACTGCGCCGGGCGGATGACCGGATTCTCGGCGGTATATTTGGCGCGATGAAAGGCTGCGTGATGACTTTCGTCATCGTCGCCGCGGCCGTCTCGCTGTGGCCGAACGCGCGCGTGTGGAGCGAATCGCAGCTCGCCTCGCCTTTTGCAATCGCGGGCTCGCGTCTGCTTCCGGGCGGAGCTGTAAACGAAGTGAAACGCTGGGCCGCCCGCTCCGCGTCGGACATTCGCGAAGGCCTGGACATTCGATGACGCGCTTTGTGTTCGCTATTTCTGGATACCTATTTTCAACAGACGGCTGAACCGTTCGGCGCTGTACTGCAGAACGGCAAGGGCAAGGGCGCGCGCGAAAGGCGAAATTGCGTCCTGGGGCAGCCGGTTGAACAGGTTTTCGATCTTCTTGTCGCTCAGCGCCAGCACGCGGCCAATCCAGAAACGTGTCGCCTCAGGCTCAAGCTCAAACGCACGCTCGACCGCCGCGTGCGCAGAAAGCGGATCGGCCGCTGTCTCGTCGGGAAAAATTCCAGAAAGGCAGCGCGCAATATAATCGCCTACCTGGTTTGTGGTCAGCAGCACCTTGCGCTGCTCGTCAGTCTGCTCGCGGCCGAGCGATGAGGCGTGATCGAAGCTTGCCGCGAGGAAGTAGCGGCTGAAATCGTCTTCGCGAGCCCAGGGCTGAATGTCTATGACACCCCAGTTTTCGTGATGGCGGTCTTCGTTATTGACCCAGGCATCAAAGACGAGATAGCCGATGAACGTATCGCGTGTGCGCTTGATCTCGGGCGGCGGGTTCCAGCGCAGCGGCTGATTGATGCGATCCAGAAGCGCGAAATTATTCTCGAGCGTATGCAAGCGTGGGTTCGGCTCGCCGGAGAGCGTCAGCCGTGCGAGCAAGTCCTTCGCTTCCACAAGTTCTTCGCCCGGCTGCAGCACGCTCGCAGTCACAACGCCATAGTTGCCACGCCATTTGGCCAGTTCGACGTAAGCCGCGGGCAGCCCGATCTCAGCGGCCAGTTCGCTTGTGATTTTCTCGCTCCAGTGTTCGCCGGTGCCTTCACGCGCCTGTTTATAGAGCAGCTGCTTGCCCTGCAGCCAGAATTTGATTGTCGTCCCCTTCTCTTCGACGTCTTCAGCAGCTTCGTTTGGCACGTCGATGACCGGAAAGCATTCGCCGTCCGTGAGCGGAATGGGCTGGCAGGTGTTGCGGCTTACTTCAGTGGGAAGCATGATCGTCTCCGTTACTGGCGCGCAGGCTGAACTTCCAGCGGCTGCAGCGAAGCCAGCGACTGTTCGATGGGTATGTCAGTCCGCTTGCCGCGCTCGAGAAATACGCTGCTGTGTGTGTAGCCGACTTCTCGCAGTGTCCTGAGCGCGAGCTCAAAATCGGCGCCGGTGCGCTCGGGCCGATGTGCATCGGCGCCGATCACGACCGGAATTTTCCGCGCGTGCATTTCCAGCAGCATCACGCGGCCGGGATTCATCTCTGGAACGTCTTTGTTCAGACCGGAGGTGTTGAGCTCCATGGCAATGCCGGTCTTCGCTATGCGGTCGAGCACTTTACGAATATCACTGAGCACGGCCTCGACATTCCAGCGGCGCGGATGGCAGTTCTTCACGAGGTCCGGATGAGCGAGCGTATCGAACAATCCGGTCTCGGCCGCCATCGCGAGATGATCAAAATAGATGCGTTGAAATTCAAGTACGTCATTCTTGAGATAGAGAACCTGGTAGTCCCGAATCTGAGGGTGCACCGAGCCGAGAACGTACGTGAACGGACGGCTGGCATGAAGCTTTTCAAGATAGGATTCAACGCCCGGAAAATAATCGCTTTCAAGCCCGAGGCGCACATCGACGCGGCCGTTGTATTCCGCACGCGCACTGGACACGCGGTCGATATAGTCATCCACTTCGTCGTCTGTCATTCGGTAGGGGGCGGTGTAGCCGTTAGGCATTGGATTGTGATCTGTAACAATGATGCCCTTCAACCCACGTTGCCAGGCGACAGCAGCGTAGTCCGACGGCTCCCCGATCGCGTGCCGGCATAGCGGCGTGTGCATGTGTGTTTCGTAGAGCACTCTTTTGATCGCGTTATCCATGTTTCAAACGCTATAATTTCCTCCTGAACAATTCAACACACCGCGGGCCAGATGAACCAGCCCGGCGAACGCGCAGCCGGTCCGATAAATATTCTTGTTACGGCCATGCTAGCGGCCTGTTACGTGTAGCGGCCGGTGCAGGAGGGGATTCCCAGCAAGGGAACACTTCTGCGCTGGCAACTCCGTTCAGGAGTGAGAATCGAATCGATTGTTCGCGGGGTAATCAGTTTCCGACGACGGCCTCGAGCACAACCGGATCAACCGGTTTTGTCAGGTGCATGTCGAAACCTGCGTCGCGGGCGCGGCGCTGATCCTCTTCCTGTCCGTAGCCGGTCATCGCAATGAGGTGACAGTTCGTCACCAACTGGCGCGAGCGGATGGCTTTGGCCACCTCATAACCGTCGATACCCGGCAAGCCAATATCGCAGAGGATGACCTGGGGACGCAGATCGCTTGCGCGGCTGAGACCTTCCTGTCCGTTGTGCGCGACAGCGACATTATGGCCCATCAATTCCAGTAAGATTTTCAGCGTCTCCGCTGAATCGATATTGTCTTCAATCAGCAAAACTTTCTTCCGCGTGTGCGGCTTGGATCGCGCCGTATCGGACTGCTGTGGAGTTTCGAATTGCGCGCGCAACGTTACAGTCATGTGAACCCCCCGGTTTAATCCTTCGCTGGCCGCTTCAATGCGCCCGTCATGCAGTTCAATCAGCTTCTTTGCCAGAACAAGTCCCAGGCCAAGACCGCCGCGGCTTCGATCGAGAGTTCTGTCCGCCTGGTTGAAGGGCTGAAAAACGCGGCTCAGCATTTCGCGCGTCATTCCGATGCCGGTATCCCAGACATGGATCACGGCCGTTCTATCGAGCGGTCGCGCCTGAAGGTCGACTTTCACGCGCCCGCCCTTTTCCGTGAATTTCCCGGCATTGTGAAGCAGATTCCCGATCACTTGTGTAATGCGCGTCTTGTCGATGTTCACCCATACCGGGTAGGGCGGAAGTTCAACCTGCAGGCGAATGCCTGACGCCTCAAAAGAGCTGGCATGATCGTCGGTGCAGGCTTTGACGAGCGCCGTCAGATCCATGCGTTCTTTGCGCAGCGTGATCTGCCCCCGCGAGATGCGGGCGACGTCGAGCAGATCGTCTACCATGCGGGCCAGGTGCTGCACCTGGCGCTCCATCGATTCACGCGCGACCGCGCGCTGTGTGTCGTCGCAATTGGCCATCTTCCAGATGTGAAGCCCGGCCCGGATGGGGGCCAGTGGATTTCGCAGCTCGTGGGCAAGCATCGCCAGGAAGTGATCGCGATCCTGGACGTCTCGCTCGCGCGACTGAAGCAGTTCCCGAACTTCGAACTGCCGCCCGCGCGCGCGCAGCCCGGCGCGAATGGCGCTTACCAGCGACACGCGGGGTATTGGGCGCCGCAGAATCGTGACATTGCCGGAGTTGTACGCGCGCTCGATACAATCCTTATTAAGCATGCCGCGGCTTGGGTCTCCGGCCAGGATAAAGATAGGCAGATCCGACCAGACGGGCTGAGATTCAATCAGATTCAAGAGTGCTGCCGCGGAGGCGCCGTCCAGTGCTTCTTCGGCGATAACCAGCGCGGCGGCGTGGGAGAGCTCTGTGGTAGACGTGAGTGTCTGCAAGCTGCGGGAACGGATGCCGGTGCTCTCGAGCACGCTGCAGACCATGTTGCTGTCTCGTCCCGTAGGAGCCACGACTACAACTTCGCTCCAGCCAGCCGCGATATTCATCGATGTGTTGCTCATGCATGCGTTTTCTTCAAAAGGTCCGCCGCTTGACCTCTGAAGATGGGCACTCCAGTAAGTACGCCCTGGAAGTGCTCAAGCGGTGGACCGATCTCTATCCCGGATGAACCGACAGACATTTCACGTATGTTCGTTTCGTGCGGGCCACCCCGCCGCTTAACAACGGACACGGACTTTTGAATGCGCCCGGCGTGCTCGAAATACCGCAGCAGTACAACGGTGTCGGCCAGGTAGCTGACATCGATGGGCGTCTGCATCGCTCCGATCATGCCCTGCTGCGCGACGACCAGCAGCACCAGCACGTTGCGGCGCCCGAGGAAAGCAAGCAGATCGCGAAGATGCACGGACAGGAAACGCTCATCGGCGACGGCATTCAGGTAACCATTAAGGCTGTCAATCACGACGATGCTGGCATTGCCCGAATCGACCGCGTCTTTGACATTCTGCGTAAACTGTCCCGACGACAATGCAGCCGGATTGAGCTGCTTGATGACGAGACTGCGGTTGGCAACGAACTGTTCCACGTCCATGCCCAGGCCGCGCGCGCGTGTGAAAAAGGTCGTAGGCCCTTCCTCAAAGCTGTAGAACACCGCGCGCTCCTTGCGCAGCATGGCGGCGTTTATGTACTGCGTAGCGAGAGTAGACTTACCGCATCCGGCAGGGCCAATGAAAAGCGTGCTCGATCCACGTTCTAATCCGCCGCCCAGCATTCTGTCGAGGGCGGGAATTCCGCTGGAAAAAAGCTCGGGCTTGCGCGGTGTGAATTCCAATTCCTGCTGAATGCGGGGGTGAACGATCAGCCCACCGGTGGCGATATGGAAATCGTGGTATCCACCGCTGAACTTCACGCCGCGCAGCTTGACAACGCGCAGTCGCCGGCGCTCGGCGCCATAATCGGGGAGCGTCTGCTCAAGTTCGATAACGCCGTGCGCCAGGCTCTGGACATGCAGATCGCCGCGATCCGCGGTGCGATCGTCCAGCAGCAGTACCGTGCAGCGGCGGCCGGCGAAGTACTGTTTTAGGGCAAGAATCTGGCGGCGGTAACGCAGTGCGCTCTGCGCCAGGAGCCGCATTTCGGCGCAGGAATCGAAAATGACACGGGCCGGCTGCACGCGCTCGCATTGATCCAGCAGTTTCTGCGTGGTCTGGTTCAGATCCACTTCGGACGGCGGAAAAACCGTCTGCTGCGTTTCAAGTTTGAGGCTTTCTTCCATTGCAGCCAACTCGAAGATCTCAATCTTATCCAACGACCAGCCGTGGGAGCGGGCAACAGCGCGCAGTTCCTCTGCAGTCTCAGACAGCGTGATGTATAAACCGCGCTCACCCTTTTCAGCCCCGTGCAGTAGAAACTGCAATGCCATTGTTGTCTTACCTGAACCCGGATCGCCTTGAACCAGATAAACCCGATCCTTCGGCAAGCCGCCGCTGATAATGGAGTCCAGCCCGTCGATTCCGAATCGCGCGCATTCGTTCTGCATGACCTTGCTCCCGCATTGCTCCAATGACGCTTTGCTTTCCAGCTGGCGTGTTTTCCGCCAGTAAATTTTCAAATTCAAAAACGAAAGTACGGCGCGAAACACTCCTCATGCTCGGCGCTCATTATTTCATTGGTGCTTCACCTCGAGCTGTGAAATTTTTTTTCAAATTCAAACAAGACAGGAGCCGCACGAGCAATAGGTATGCCCGTGTATATGCTGATTTGGTTTTGAGGAGGCAACCCAATCTGGCTTAGCGGCCGACGTCGACTGTTCCCAAAGTCAGCCAGCCGTCCCGATCTTTACCGACTTGGGAGTTTGCAAAGCGGAGTGGTTTTCCGGTTGGCAATGGGTTTGTGATACGCAGCAGTACCGTGTACATCCCTGGCTTAAGAGATCGCCTGTCAATCTCGTCCGTCCAGGTGCGCGCAGGAGCTGAAGGCAGCAGATTCAGCAGTGACCCTGAACCATGAACTGTATGGACAAGTTTCCTATCGGCGTCCAGCAATCCAAGTTCAGGCTTCCAGTCGTAATAGAACGGCGCCACCCCTTTATTAAGGAGCTCCGTGCGAACGCTTATAGATTCAGCTTTTATCTCAAAGGTGACGGCGGAGATGTAGAATTCATATCCCATGCGGCAGACCTGCTCGATCGCACGCGCACGCCGTTCAGCTGGCACATTCTTCCTGAACATGCCGCTATCCATCAGCCAGGTGGCGTGAGTCGCCTGCACGCATTGGTTGAAATCCTGAATCTTTTTATTGCCAGGAGCGGCATCGAAAACGTAGCCCCAGGCTTCGGGCCGGATCTCTCCACCGATGGGGCAGCTCTTCCACTTGTCCAGAGCCGCCGGACCGGCGCGTCGAAGCGCGGACATAAAGAACCAATCGTCGCTGCGATTTCCCGTTTCAAGCGTTGCCCAGGCAAAGGAGTCGTCATGATAGCCGAAGCGTCGGGCATGATTGGGCGTCTGCGATTCGTCGTGCTCGCCTGCTGGGTAGCGCAGCAGGACATGCGTTTTCTTGAACGCGGCGGTATAGGCATCCAGGACTTCAGCCTGCACCGGCTTTGAAGCAAAAAGCTCCCCGCGTGGATACGTGTGCCATTCACCCCACATGCCCAGCAGTCCTGCAGTGATGAACCCGATGCGCGGATCGCCATCGTAGCGCCTGCCCAGCGCAGCGATGAAATCCTTCAGCAGCTGGCGCAGCCGTGGATCGCTATAGTCGGGGGTTTCATTCTCCTTTCCTTCTCCTGCGGCTGCGTCAGGATTATTCCACGCATGGACCTTCAGTCCTGCTTGGATAAGAAACGCAGGGATCGCGTTCTTTTTTCCGGGGTACTCGAGAAAAATGCGGAAGATGGCCTGATTGCCGCGCCCGGCGATATCGTTGAGCAGCTTTTCGAGCGGCTGCCAATCGAACGTTCCGGTATTCGTCACAAGCGCCGAGAGCGGCAGATAATTGAACTCGAGGCTGTGCGGAAAAAAATCGCGGCCCTGGCCTGCGTAGGGCACCAGACCCTTCAGCGGATTGTCAGGCGGCGCCGGAGCGTAAGCCAGCTCGATGCGTGTCTCGCCGGCCGTGAGCACGCCTCCGGCGAGGATCAACAACGCCGCAACGTGGAGAACGCGACTCGGTCTTTCCGGAGTCATCTGCAACGGACCAGAACGCGCAAACGCTTCATTCGCCACTGCCCGGCGCTTGATGAAAACGTCCAATCCGGATTGTTCTGCGGCTGATTGCCGATACCGATATCCGCACCGCCGCCCTGCGACCAGTGATTAATCGCAAACAGCGTCTGCCGGGCCTCATAGTTGTGCACCTGCATGGAGCCATATCCTTCGCCTCCGGATGCCGCGTCTCCGAAGTCGAAGGTCCCGTCCGAGGCGTTGGGAACCTTCTTACCGTTCTGCGGGCCATAGTTACTGTTCCAGAATTCGATATTGCCGGTCGTCAGCGCGGTTCCCTGCGTAATACCTTTGACGTTCGAAACCACGTTCATCCTGGAGACGTTCTGCTGAAAGCGCGCGCCGGACGCGGTGGTTGGCACACCGATTTTTTTCACATCATTCGTGAACGCGTCCATTGAAACATACAGGTACTTCGTCTCGGCATTGCCCGGCTGCAACTCAATGAAATACGCGACGCGGTCGAAAGGCTTTGTGATCTGCGCGCTGTTGTCCACGCCATAGGTGATGGTCTTGCCGAGCTTCGCCAGGTCCAGATCGTAGACAAGCTGATACTCTTTGGCTTCAGGAACATAAAGTTCCAGGCGGTCCGGCGGAGGCGGAAGTGATTTCAATTCATCCAGCAGCTTGCGTGCTTCAAGTGCAGCCGGCGCGGAGCCATAGGAGCCCGCAATTTCTTTCAACCGCGACTGGTATGTCCACGGATCGTTGGCGTTCTGCTTATAGAACTCTTGCGCTTCCTGTAGCAGCTTGCCTGCGCGGTGATTGCGGTAGTCCTGCAGCTCCTGCTCGGCCTTTTTGGCGCGGTCGGCCGCGGAGAGTTCGGGCTCCGAACTCTTTTGCGGCGCAAACATCGAGACCGGCGGCGGCGATTCAGTCCCGGACGCTTTCTGCGGCTGCACGGACGCGGGATCAACCTGTGCCGATGCGGTCATTGAACCGCTCTGCTTTGGATTTCCTTGATCGCGCGCCTGTTCTGTTGAAACAACTGCAGCCGGCGATTGCTGCGCCGCCCGGTTCGATTTACCGCGCAGCGTCAGTCCTATACCCACGATCGTGAGCACGACACCTGCAATCATCAGGTATGTTGTTGCCTTTGAATCTTCCTGTGCGGGCGCAGAAAGTGCTGTGGCTCCTGTCTTCGCTGCGTGAGTACCTGTTGCCTTGCGTGGATGTGCAGGCGCGGAGTGTAAAATGGGTTTTATGGGCTGCTTGCCGGAGCCGGTAGCGGCTTTGTCTGCTGGAGCACACCCTGCGCAAAACCAGGCGTTGTCAGAGGTCTGAAACGCACGCCGCTCAGTGATTTCGCGCTCGGGGATTCGCTGACCACACGCTTCACAGAAAACGATGAGCATCTAGCAGGCACCTGAGCCACGTTGCCGGTGCCGGCAGTATATCACGGGCTGATTGCAACAGGCAACTTTTACTGAATGACCAGCGTCTTCACCCAGTCGTAGCATGCCTGCTCAATCTGCTCGATGCTGAGCTTATCATTAAAGACCGCGCGCAAAGTAGCGAGTGCGTCAGCGTCTTTTCTGTCGCGGATGCGCGTGTAGAACAGCTCGAGTTTGTCCTGCTCCTGAAGCCACTGCATCAGGTAGCGCGAAGCAGCGTAATTGGAGCCCGAATGCTCGCCATAGAACTCATCGTCGCTCATCTTTAAAAGCTTTGAAAACCTTACGGGCGTGTTGTTACGCAGATCGTTCTGCAGACCGGTCAGGCGCCAGTTGGTCACACCAATCACTTTCCCGCCACGGCCCCGGCCGCTGGCTTCAAACAGGCTTCCCAAGCCCTCATTCAGCCAGGCGGGTATCTCGCCGAAATCGGCCTCGGCCATGGCGTGGACCATCTCGTGAAGGAGAGTGCCGCCCCCGGTCGCGATATTCATCACCAGAGCTTTACGCTGGCGGCTGTAATAGCCGTACGGGGTGGTAGGTTTGGAATTGTACAGCTTCTTGTTCCACGTCTCATAGCTGAGCTTGTCCTTAAAGAGCAGAACTTTAACGGGCTCGGTGCGCGGTGTTTTTGTGAAGAGCTGGCGCTGGATATCGGCGGCATAGCGCCCAATCGTGTGCTGCGTAAAGCGGGGCGCTTCGTTCTCCTCCAGATCGGTCGCAACGATCCAGGGACCTACGCGCGTAATAAAGAACCCGGGCAGTTCCTCGCGCAGTTCGGCCGTCAGTTTCTCTGTCGCGGCTTTTTCAGGTTCCGGCCAGGGCAGCGCGGTTCGCGAGCGGGCGATGACCAGTCCGTTATCATTGCTCCCGTTGCCCGAGCCGCCTGATGCCTCTGCGAAAAGTGATCCGCTGCAGACGAGCAGAACATTCCCGGCTACAAGGAAAATCGTCCGTCGCAAGATCATGCCGCCTCCTTAATAAGGCTCGCTCCGCAATTACGACGTATGAACCCGCCAGAAGTTGCAACAAAACCGCCGCGAGCCGGATTCTTTACAAAACCCGATACAAATCACCTCCCCGGCAAGATCGTGGTAAGCTCAGTGCATCTTTAGTAGCATTAATAAGCAATAAAGAGAGGATGTAGCGACCAAATTTCTTTTAAGGAGGGTGCACCTGTGCGGAAACATATCGCCATGCTGGCGCTGAGCGCTGTATTGCTGCTGGCCGGGGCGGCACACGCAGAAGACGTTTTCGGCATAACGACGACTAACCTTCTCGTTCGGTTCTCCACGAGCTCCCCGGGAACGCTAATCAGCTCCGTGCCCGTAACCGGCCTGCAGTCCGGTGAAAGCATTGTCGGGATTGATTTCCGCCCGAACACCGGCCAGCTCTATGGCCTTGGAAATTCAAACCGGCTGTATGTCATCAATGTCGTCACCGGCGCCGCGACGGCGCTGGGCACAACTTCCTTCACACCCGCCCTCGTGGGCACAGCCTTCGGCATGGATTTCAACCCCACGGCCGACCGCCTGCGTGTCGTCACCGACACGGGCATGAATCTGCGTCTGGATCCGCGCGATGGTACCGTGCAGTCGCAGGATTTCTCGCTCGCGTACGCACCGCTCGATCCCAATGAAGGCGCCGTTCCGCACATCGTCGGCGCGGCCTACACCGACAACTATGCGGGAGCGCCCGCGACGACGCTGTACGATATCGATTCGACGCAGGACGTGCTGGTCACGCAAGGCTCCATTGGTGGAACGATCAGCCCCAACGGTTCGGGCAGCTCGACTCCACTTTTCACCATCGGCAAGCTCGGCGTTGACGCCTCCGACAACCTGGGCTTCGATATCTCAGGCGCCAGCGGCACGGCGTATGCCTCGATTCAGGTCATCGGCGAGACGGCAAGCAAGTTGTTCACCATCAATCTTGCGACCGGAACCGCGACGCTTTTAGGAGCAATCGGTAGCACCGATCCGCTTCGCGATATCTCCGTCGTTCCGCCTCCGACAACCTTCGACGTCGTCGCTCTGCGCACGAATAACACGCTGGTCCGCTTCGATCACCGAGTGCCGAGCCTGGTTACAAATTCCGTAAATATCACCGGCCTGCAGACCGGTGAAAGCATCCTTGGCATCGACTTCCGTCCCGCTAACGGCAAGCTCTACGGCCTGGGCAGCACCAGCCGCCTGTACACGATTGACTATCTCACCGGAGCCGCGACGCAGGTGGGCACCGGCGCGTTCAGCACCGCATTGAACGGCACCGAATTCGGCGTCGACTTTAATCCGGTCGTCGACAGGCTGCGCGTGACCAGCAACACCGAGCAGAACCTGCGCATCGATCCCGACACTGCGGCCGTCACAGTCGACACGCCGCTCGCTTACGTCGCGGGCGATCCAAATGTGCTGAACCCCAATACTAACCTTCCTAATCCCAACGTCATCGGCGGCGCTTACGCTCCGGCCGCAGCCAGTGGCAACGCGCCGCTGTACGCAATAGATTCGACGCAGGACGTTCTGCTCGTGATCGGAACAACTGACGGCTCAGTCTCCCCCAATACCGGAGAGATGCGGACGATCGGCGCGCTTGGACTGAATGCCGGCACGCAGACGGGATTCGACATCACGTCGAACGGCAACGTGACTTCCGCCTTCGCGGCGATCAACAATGGTTTCTACACGATCAACCTCACAACCGGTGCAGCCACGCAGGTGGGCAACCTGAACATCGGCGGCGGCGTGAACATCCGCGGGATCGCTGTTATTCCGCAGACAGCTGAGGCAATCCTCCAGTTCAGCGCCGATTCGTTCTACGTCATCGAAAAGAATACCGCATCAATCACGGTAACGCGCACCGGCGGGACACAGGGAACCGTCAGTGTCGATTACGCCATCACCGGCGGCACAGCGACGGCCGGCACGGACTACACGGCGTCCTCTGGTACACTCGTGTTCGTCGACGGCGAAACCTCCCGCACGATCTTCATCCCCGCGCTCGACGATAACATCCTGGAGCTTTTCGAGACCGTCACGCTGCAGCTGCAGAACCCCATAGGTGCCGAGCTCGGCGCGCAGACCACCACGCGGCTGGATATCGCCGACAAGGACGATCATGACGGCGACGGCTTTATCAATGCAATCGAGACGGCGTTCGGTTCGTCCCCGACGAGCGCCACGTCAACGCCTTTCAACGGCGCGCCGGCTGGAACGGCTCAGCCGCTGACCGTGCTGAAAGCGGGCATCAAGCTCAACTTCATCAAGCCGCTGAGCGATTCGATCGCAATCGCCGGTGAACTTCCCTTCCCGACCGGCTTCACGACCGACGGCAAAGATGTGATCGTGAACATCGGCGGGGTGAATGGAATCATCAAGACGTTCAAACTCGATGCAAAAGGCAAAAGCACGCCCAAGAGCAGCGAGACGTTCGCCATTGGCCTGAAGCCGAAGAACGGCGTCTCCAAGTACGCGATCAAGCTGAGCAAGAACGATTACCGCGCGCAGCTGGCGGAGGAAGGGTTCACGGCCGATGCCGATCTGTCAAAAGTTGAGCGCACGCTGCAGATCAACATTTATTTCAACAACGTGAACTATCAGGTGACAAAGACGTTCATCTACAGCGCAAAGAAAGGCAAGAGCGGCAGCGCAACATTGCAGAAGCCGCCGAAACCGTAACTTTTCGCGTGCTCGAGAAAGCGTTCAGAAAAACTCTTCCTTCGGGAAGAGTTTTTTTATGCAAGTCCGGCGCTTTCAATCTACTTGCATGGCAGGTTTGCCGATCTAATCTGAGTCGTTGATTTCGTAGCGGACACGGCCTCTGAAGAGGCTTTCTTTCTGCTGTGCTGACAGCCACTGAAATAAAAATCACATGCGCCGACGGGAAACGGAAGATCGCACGACGGTTCTGGTCATTGGCGGTATGCATTGCGCCGCCTGCGTCGGCCGGGTCGAAAAGGCGTTGCGCTCGCGCGCCGGCGTTGAAACGGCCGGCGTCAACCTGCTCACCCGCCTGGCCACTGTGCGGCATTCCACGGAAATCAAATCGCGGGAACTGATCGAAGCTGTTGCCGCTGTCGGCTACCAGGCCACGCTGGCTGCGCCCAGTTCAGACACGCGCGCGCAGATGAGCTTCGGCGATACGATCGACGTCATCGCCAGCCGCAAATCACGTTTCGTCGCCGGCGCCATCTTCACGCTGCTGATCCTGATCATCAATCAGGTTTGGGTCGCTAACGACGTTGCCAAGCTCGGGCTGCTCTTCCTGCTCGCGACGCCGGTGCAGATCACTGTCGGCTGGGAATATTACCGCGGCTTCATTCACGCGCTGCGGCGCTGGAGCTTCAATCTCGACACGCTGGTGGTAGTGGGATCGACGGCAGCGTATCTGCAGGGATTTCTCTGCTTTATCGGCCAGGTCAGCAACGATCCCAATCTCATGCGCGATGCTACCTCGCCTGACCCCGTCGCCCCGCAGTTCCACATCGCCGCGCTGATCCTCACCATCGTCAGCCTCGGAAAATGGCTGGAAGCGCGCGCAAGAGAATCAACCAGCCAGCTCTGGGGCAGCCTGATCGAGATCACTCCCAAGGAAGCCTGCGTGCTGCGCGATGGCCGCGAGCAGATCATTCCGGCCGGCGTGGTCGCAGTGGGCGACATCGTTCTCGTGCGGCCGCATGAAAAGATTCCCGTGGATGGCGAAATCGTCGACGGCGCAACCGAAGTGAACGAGGCGCTGATCACCGGCGAAAGCCGGCCTGTTCCGAAGGTGAAAGGTGACAGGGTCATTGTCGCGAGCGTGAATGGCTCGGGCTTCATCCGCGTGCGCGCGGTGGGCGTCGGCGCCGATTCCACGATCGCGCAGATCGGCCGCATGGTCTCCGAGGCGCAGGAAAAGAAGCTGCGCGTCGAACAGATGGCCGACCGCGTCTCGGCGGTCCTCGTTCCAGTCACGCTGGCCATTGCCGCGGCCGCCTTCGCGACCTGGTATTTCGGACCGATTGCGGTGCAGGGCCTGATCAATCGCGGCTGGGCCATCCGTCCGCTGCTCGAAGAGAACGGTGCGCTGAGCTTCTTGAATTTCCTGCTGCAGGAATGGCCGGTCTCGACGTCGCTCCAGCCGGCGATTGCCGTGCTGGTTGTTGCCTGCCCCTTCGCCGTGGGGCTGGCCACACCGACAGCAGTGATTATCGCTACCGGCCTCGGCGCGCGGCGGGGAATCCTGATTAAGGGCGGCGAAGCGATCGAAGCCGCGGCGCGCATCACGGACGTTGTGTTCGACAAATCCGGAACGCTGACCGACGGCTCGTTCTCGGTCACCGAAGTGCTGACCATGCCCGGAGTGGAACGCGAGAATTTCCTGACGCTTGCCGGTTCACTCGAAGCCTGCTCCGAGCACGCGTTGGCCAAAGGGGTGGTGAAAGAAGCCAAGCGCAGCACCGTCCAGCTTCGCAAGGTCGACAATTTCGAGCCGCTCCCCGGCCGCGGGCTGAAAGGCACGGTGGGACGCAAGAGCTATCTGGTCGGCTCGCGCAGCCTGATTGAAGAACGCGGCTATAAGCTGAAAGGTGATTTCAAAAAGAGCGTTGAGGCGGCCGAAAGCTGCGGCCATACCATGATTTTTCTGGCCGAGGAAGATGCCGATATTGTGGGCGCGATTGGGCTCAATGACCGCGTCAAAGAAACCGCTCCTGGCGCAATCGCCGATCTGCACGCGCAAGGTCTGCGGGTTCATCTGCTATCGGGAGACAATCCGAGCGCCGCGCAGAATGTCGCCCGGCAATGCGGTCTGAAGCCCGAAGACGTTCACGCCTTGATGAAGCCCGAGGACAAAGTCGACTTTCTACGGCAGCTCAAATCGCAGGGGCGGCGCGCGGCGGCCGTGGGCGACGGCATCAATGACGCGCCCGCGCTCGCGGCCGCGGATGTGGGCTTCGCGCTGGGCACCGGAACAGACATCGCCGTGGAGTCCGGGCAGATCGTGCTGGTCTCGCCTGATGTCCGCGGCGTGACGCGCGCCATTCGCCTCTCACGCCAGGCCGCCCGCATCATTCATATGAACCTGGCTGTCGCGTTCGCATTCAATATGTTCATGCTGCCCTATGCCTTTATTAATAATTTGAAACCGGCGTATGGCGCGTCGATTATGGCGCTCAGTTCCATACTGGTCATCGCCAATTCACTTCGCCTGACATGGTCCAGCGGAGACGACACGACTCCGCCGGCGCGGCCCGATGCACCGCATGCCGAAAAACCACTGGCCGTGAACTCGGCACGCTGATTTTTACAGCTGAATCAGACAGAGTCAGGAAAGCAGTCTCACGGCGGACTGATAGTCGTGGGCAATGCTGAGTTCGTCATGCACTCCGATCAGGTGAAGAAGCTGGAGGATGCATTTGGATGGACTCATCAGCACGATATTACCGTTGCGTTCGCGCGCTCCGACACTGACGTTGATAAACAGCCCCAGGCCGGCTGAAGAAAAGTAGTCAATTGCTTCCAGGTTGAGAATCACGCGGCAGACGCCGTTTCCGAACAGAATCTCCAATTCTTCCTGAAGGTCATTGCAGGTGCGGGAATCGATGCGGCCGGTCAGGTGCATGACCACCAGGTTGCGGTCCGGAACTTCTTCGAGTTCTATCAGCAAATCGTTGCCGGCCATGGTCGCCTCGATTCGATAATACCTCGTTACAAATAATGATGCACAATGGTAGTATAGCGTTTCCTGAATTCAGACACGTTTCTTAAGAATCATGTGTGCAGGAAAGTGCACGTGTGCCGCACGTGACGTCAGGGAAGGCAGCGACTCATTCGTCGTCTTTGCTTGGTTTTTTCGGCTGCGGCTGAGCGTGCTTTTCTCCGGGTTTGGAGGCTAGCGTGCTGTTCTTGTTAATGCGCTCGAGCTCTTCCTGCTTGTATTTCTCCAGCAGATTCTTGTCGAGCACGAAAACGCGGTTCTTGTTTTCATTCCACCACGACTTCAGGTTGGCCGGGGAATTCTTATCTGTCGCCGAAAGGTTGGCCTTCGTAATCGTGTTGAAAATCTTGAGGTACTTTTCGAACTCGGCGCGCTGCTTACCAATAAAAACATTTGGATCACCGCCGATGGTCCCATTCATCGAGCCGGCTTTGCCGCCCTCATTGCGGTAGCCATCAAGATTCAGGAACTCGGGGTAGCGCATCTTGCTGCCGTATTCGGACATGGCTTCGAAGATCGCGTATTTAAATTCAGAATTTCCCATGCACTCGGCGAAGGCGATGCGCAGGTCCACATCATTGGGCTTGAGTGACTGAAAGTGCTGAACCAGGATCTGCGACAAATAGGGATCGGTCGCCGGCATCTGCGAAAGTCTTTTAAATGCCGCCGTGCGCACTTCAGGAAAAGGATTAACTGATACGACAGTCGAGAGAATCTGCCAGGTGCTCACGTGCGTCGAGCCTTCCAGCTTTTCCAGCGCAGCCAGGTGGTCCTGGCGATACTGGCTATTGTACACTTTCTTGAATTCTTCCTGCTTGGCGAGGTCTTCAGCCGGTATTCCGGCATGGACATGGCTGAGTGCGATGGCGCACAGCAAAAGCAGCATTCGAAACATAGCCCGGTCCTCACAAGCGGCCAGCGAACCTCAACAGCTTAAATGCTTTACAGCTCATGAATAGACATTTTTTTGCGTGTAGATCCAGTCAGCGAAACTGCTGCAGAGCCCAGTTTGCCCGTTGACGAATGTCCGCGTCGGAATCGTTCACACATTGAGCAAGTGCCTGCCTGCAGGGTTCGGCGCAGACATTGCCGGCGGCGGTGATTGCCCCAAGGCGAAGGCCTTTTAACGTTGTACGGCGAAGTGCGCTGGCTTTGAACGCTCGGTCGAAGATCTCCGGCGTCATCGTGATGCAATCGGCCAGCGTCATCGACTGCCACGGCAGCGGTTCGGCCAGTTCTGCATCCGGCGCCGCCGTACGCTGTGGCGCGTTGAACGGGCAGACCGTCTGGCACAGATCGCACCCGGCAGCCCAGGCACCCTGGTCCTTCCACATGCTTTCAGGCGTCTCGCCGCGGCGTTCGATGTTCCATGTCACCAGGCACCGCTGTGCATCGAGTACGCCGGGTTCGACCAGGGCCTGTGTCGGACACACATCCAGGCAGCGCCGGCACGTTCCGCAGTGCTGCTGGGCGGGGGCATCAGGTTCGGGCGTGGAATCCATCAGCACTTCGGCCAGAAGGAAGAAGGATCCCAGCCGGGGATGGATGAGGCATGCGTTTTTGCCGATCCAGCCCAGCCCGGCCGCTTCCGCCCATGCGCGTTCCAGAATCGGTCCGGTATCCACGTAGGCGCGAGCACGGCCGCATACACGTTCTTTTATCAAAGCTGCCGATAGCAGCTTGAGGCGTTTTTCGAAAATCTTGTGATAGTCCCGGCCGCGTGCGTAGCCGGCAATGTGAGCAACGAGGTCCTTGCCGGGTTCGCCGCGAGAGGCTCCATCGTAAAAGGCGCCCAGCGCCAGCACCGAGCGCGCCCACGAAAAACGCTCGCTGGTCTTGCTCCGCGCCTGCTGCGAACGAAGCATATACTCAAGCGGACCGTGATAGCGCTGCTCAAGCCAGCGCTGGTAGGCTTCGGAGCGCGGGGTGGATTCAGAAATCAACGCGATGCCGCACAGAGAAAAACCGGACTCAGCGGCAAGCGCCAGTGCGCGCGCACGCTGCTCAGATGGACTGAGGAGAGGAAAAGTGTCCACGCCGGACGGTGCGGTGGAGCGGGTCAACATAGAGTGCTAGGGACAGCGGTGCCACGTTCAGCTTTCGCGGAGCTCACGCTCGCGATTCTCTTCATCGTATGAATGGAGCACAGCAAGCAGCTGGGTTGTAGTTAACATCTCCAGATCGACAAGGATCATTCCGATAGGCTGATGCTGGCCGTTTTTATCGAGCATTTTCTGAACCGCCAGAGCCTTCTCGACCTGATGCACTGAAACAAGGCCCAGACGCACGGCCCGCATGCCAAACGGCTCAAGCCGCTGCGACGATTCGTTTCGACTCATAAGGCCCCTGCCCCCTTACCGGCACCACGGAAGGTATGTTAAGGGAAAAAGGAAAGGCGGTCAACCTGTTAGGAGAGAAGCAGGGTGCGGGTCGGGCGCGGTTGACTTTTATTGTCACGCACATGACGGAAAATGCTAGAAACGTGTGCAATACCAAATTTATACATTTAATGCAACATGTGTTATTGATTGACTTTATAGTAAAACAACGAGACAAAAATTAGCATTTTTAAGGTGGTCACCCATTTGCATTGAACAATGTGCGTACCGAGTACACCAGGATTAAGCGGATGTCGAGCTTCGGTCTGTGACCGACAAACTACGAGCCGCGCAACGAAAGGAGCTGGACATGAAAAAGGGCTTTACGCTGATCGAGCTGATGATCGTCGTCGCGATCATTGCCATCATCGCAGCCATTGCAATCCCGAGCTTGCTGCGCTCGAGAATGGCTGCCAATCAGACCGCTGCGGCGGCTGCCTGCAAGGCGTTCGCTGAAGCAGAAGAAATTTTCCACCGCACGGACTATGATCAGGACGGCGTGCTCGAATACACCAGCCGCATGAAGGGCGACAACAGCCTGCTGGAAAAGGTCAGCGGCGCGGGCGATCTGGCCCTGGTTGACCGCTCCTTCGCGGGTGCTGAAGGTCCTCCGACCACGGCAGCGCCGAAGGCCGGCTATGTTTTCACCGTGCTGACCTCGCAGGGCGCGGCGGGCACGGGCGGTGCGCGCAGCTACATGACCGGCACGAACATGACTCTCGGCTACGGCCTCTGCGCCATGCCGGGCGCGTATGACGGCACCGGCCGCGACACGTTCGTCATCAACAACAACGGCACGATCTTCCAGGCCGACCGCGGCACCGGCACGACGACGTTCGAAGACGTCTTCAACCCGGTCAGCGGCACGTGGACTCCGACCGAATAAGCAAGTTCCCTCGACGCAACAAAAGGGCGGCCTTCGGGCCGCCTTTTTTGTTGCCCTTCTGATTCCACTCTGCCGCGCATCTTTTCTGGCCTGATACTTGTATGCTCGCATGGAGACCAGCTTTAAACAGCCGCTTGGATGACATTTTCGGGGAAGATTGCCATGAAACGTCACCTTGGCTTTACGTTGATCGAGCTCATGATTGTCGTGGCCATTATCGCGGTCATTGCGGCAAATGCGCTCCCAGGCCTTATGCGCAGCCGCATGGCAGCCAACGAAACATCTGCCGTGGCGGCCTGCAAAGCTTACGCGGAAGGCCAGGAGATCTACCATCGCATCGAGTACGACAAAGAAGGCGTGCTGGAGTACTCGCAAAAAATGTCAGGCGATAACAGCCTGCTGGAGACAACCACCGGCGCACGCTCGTACATGATGGGTACGAATATGGTCAGCGGCTACGGGCTCTCAGCGGTTTGCGGGACGTATGAAGGAACCGGACGCAACACCTACATCATCGATCAGCATGGTACGATTTTTCGGGCGGATCGCGCCACGGGGTCGACACTCCACAGGACCGAGCTTAACCCCGCGCTCGCCAGACTTTACGCCTGCGGAATAATCTGCTAACCTGTGCGCCGCACCAAGTTACCGGAGAAGCTTATGACCAAGCGCGAAGGTTTCACGCTGATTGAACTCATGATCGTCGTAGCGATCATTGCCATCATCGCAGCTATCGCCATCCCCAGCCTGATCCGTTCGCGGCTTGCGGCCAACGAAGCGGCGGCCGTGGCGGCCTGCAAAGCCTATTCAGAGGCGCAGGAAGTCTATCATCGTACCGATTACGACAGAGATGGCGTGCTCGAGTACTCCCAGAAAATGGCCGGCAACAACAGCCTCCTCGAGACACAGGCCGGTCTCGGAGATCTGGCACTTGTCGATAAGGCACTTGCGAGCGCGGAAGGCGCCCCGGGCAGCGCGCCACTTCGTGCCGGTTATGTCTTTACAGTCCTGACCTCGCAGGGCGCCAGCGCCTCCGGAGGTGCGCGTACCTATATGGTCGGGACGAACATGCTCATGGGCTACGGTCTGTGCGCAGTGCCGGGAGCCTATGACGGCACCGGGCGCAACACCTTTGTGGTTAATCAGGATGGCGTTGTATTCCAGGCCGATCGCGGCTCTGCGACGACCACGCATGAAGACACGTTTAACCCCGCAGAGCCCCTCTTTACGCCAACGCAGTGAGGCTCTCAGACCGTCGCGCCAGGGGCGGGCGCAGCCGGCAACGTCCGGCGGCGCAGTTGCCCGCAGGCTGCGTCGACACGCTTGCCCTTTGAAAAACGGATAGTCGTGGGGATGTGTGCCTTATCCAGCACGGACTTGAACGCTTCCTGCGCTTTGATCTCCGGCCGCTGATACCCGGTTTCGCTGACTGGATTGAAGGGGATCAAATTGACTTTGCACGGATGAGTCTGCAGCAATCCGACAAGTTCTTTCGCCTGCTCGACTGAATCGTTCACGCCCGCTAGCAGCACGTATTCGTAGGTGACGATGCGCCGTGTCTTGCGCGAGAACTCTTCGACGGCATCCATGATCTCACGGATAGGATAGCGGCGTGACACGGGAATCAGCTTCTGCCGGGTTGGCTCGTCGGGAGCGTGCAGCGAAATGGCCAGCTCGATCTGCAGTTTTTCGTCGGCCATGCGCCGTATTCCCGGCACGATTCCAACCGTTGAAATCGTGATCCGCCGCGCGCCGATGCCGCAACCCTTGGGCGGCGGACTGTTGAGATTGCGAACAGTCTTCAGCACTTCATCGTAATTGTGGAACGGCTCGCCCATTCCCATGAACACCACGTGGCTGGAGTGCAGTCCGGAGCGGCCCCACATCTGAAGGTACTGCTCAAGAATCTCATGCGCCTGCAGATGACGCTCAAAGCCGCTTAAGCCGGTCGCACAGAACACACAGCCCATCGCGCAGCCGACCTGGCTGGAAAGGCATGTCGTTACGCGGTCAGGCGTACGAATCTGCACGGATTCGATCGTCGCGCCGTCGGCGGCACGCCACAGCCACTTTGTGGCATCGTCGCCTTCGCTGGTCTCCACGGCTTGAAGCTCATAAAGGGGCGCGAGTTGCGAGAGCTTCTCTCGCAGCGATTTGCTCAGGTTGGTGATCTGATCAAAGCTTGCCACACCCTGCCGGAAGACGAAATCGCGTAATTGCGTGGCCCTGAAGGCCGGCTCTTTCAAACTTTTGAAGAGAGCGACCAATTCATCGTCAGATAAGGCGGAGATTGGACGCGGCCGTGCGGGTGTGGTGGATGTTTTCTGCTCGCTCATGCTTTGATTTTACGGCCTATGCAGCGCTGGGCAATACGCTTCGAGAGTTTGTTTCACAGTGGCTGGCGGTGCACCGTGACACGTGCGGCTTCACCTCCGCATTGATATGGTCGATACATCTAAACTGGTCTCTAATATGAGAGATGATTTGACGTTTTCTTTTTCGGAGAGCTAACATGAGCTATCGCCTCAAACGCACTGGCATTCATTGCACGTTAGTCGTCGCCTTTTTGCTCGGACGCGCCAGCGCGGGCGAGAAGGCGCCAACCATCGCGGATATTCTCCCCGACGGCACGATCATGTTTGCCGAAGTCGCAACCTGGTCGCACTGGTCCAAGGACTTCAACAATACGTCACTGGCCAGGATTTTCTCCGAGCCTGAAGTACGCACCTTTCTTGCAGGCCCCTTCAGCCAGGTCTCAACGCTCATCCGCAAGGCCACAGAATTGAAAGAAAATCCCGATGCGCCGGCTCCTAAAGCGCCCGCTCCGCAACCGGGAACGGCCAACGCGGTCAGCTCGTTCTTCGCCCTCATGAGCGACCTGGCGCGGGGGCCGTTCAGCGTTGCCGTGCGCTATTCGCCGGAAGACGCACAAGCAAAGCGCGTCCCCGCTGTGGCGGTGGTGCTGGGACTTTCTGATCAGCAGAACGTCGAAGCGACAAACAATGTCCTGGCCGGCGTCCTCGACAAGCTCCTGAAAGACTGGAAAATCGAAGCCGTCACCGTCACTGATTATCAGAATACCAAGCTGCTTTCTCTGACCACCGAAGCTGCCGGCCAGCGCAAGAACGTGCTGACGCTGATGCTTCACAAAGGGCGCCTGGTCTTCAGCAACGAAGTCAAGCTGTGCACGCAAATCATCGACGGCATGGCCGGCACGCTCGCCAAGCGGCTTTCCGATACCGAGGCTTACAAGAATACCGGACTGGCCGGTGATGAACACCTGATTGCATTTCTGGATGTCGCCGGATTGCAGAAAGCGCTCGGTGCCGTCGAACAGCCTGCCGACGCACCGAACCAGCTGGACGACTTTTTCGTGCTCGCCGGCTTGAACAAGACGATTGCTGTTGCCTGGTCCCTGAAGATGTCGGGCCCGGCGTTCGAATCCCGGACCGCCATTTTTACACAAGGCGAACGGCAGGGTCTGCTCGGTACGCTCTCTGAAGAGCCCGTCAGCAATGATGCGCTGAAGCTCTGCGCGAGGACCACGCCTCTGGCCGCCGCCTTCCGCCTGCAGCCGGAAAAAGTAATGCCCTTCATCCGCAACGCCGTGAAGGCCGTACAGGGCCAGAAAGGGCTTGAGGACCTCAACACCGTTGAAAAGCAGCTTAATGCCGAGCTCGGCAAAGACCTTGAAGCCGAAGTGCGCGCAGCGTTCGGCAATGAAGTGGTCGTGACGAGTCTGGCGCAGCTGGATAATGCCGGGCCGATCGGAGCCGTGTCGGCTTTCGCAGCATCGCTCTCAATCAAAGACGCCAAGCGTGCCGAAGAACTCCTGGCCCAGGTGCTCACGCGCGTGTCGGCCAAGATGGATCCGAACGGCGTCGCCGCTAATGTACTGAAGGAGGTCGAGTTCGACGGCGGAAAGATCCGTTATATGAATCCTCCGCGTCTGGCGAGCATCATCGGGGTGTCGCCGGCATTCATGGTGGCTGAGAACCGGCTTGTAATGGCTCTGGACGTTCCCACGCTCAAGCGCGCAATCAAGACGCTCAAGAGCAGTGAAACGCTCGCGGACTCTGAAGCACTGAAGACAGGGCTGGGCGGCGTGGGCGGAAAACTCGGGCCGATGTTCAGTTATGTGGATTGGGCGTACATGTACAAATCGGTATTCAGCCTCAGCACGGCAGCGCTGAAGCTTGTGGCCCCTACAGATATCCTGAAAGAGATCGGCATCGACATGAATCTGCTGCCTTCTACCGAAACGGTTTCGCAGCATCTTTTCCCGGGCATGTCAGTCGCGCGCATCACTCCCAACGGCGTGATGCTCACCAGCCGCAGCCCGGTGCCCTCTATGGAGGTCATTGCCCCTCCGATGGCAGCCGTGACGGCCGTGTTCGCGAGCTTCCGGCCATTTGTCATGCCACCAGCCAAAAAGTAGCCGGCGTTTCATCCCCCGTCTCAACAGCCGCACCGGCAATCCGTGCGGCTGTTTTGTTACTCGCAGCCGCGAAGCGAAAATGCTGAACGTAAAGTCTTGCACCATGTGCGCGTGTAAAGTCAGGCGGCCTCGGCGTTAGTACGCGGGCACAACATTTGAGCTTCCCTCAGCCCCCGCTGGCCGAAGGCCGTTCCTTCGCAGCGCTCGCTATGGGATACATACAATGCCGCGTTTTCCTGTTTATTTTGAGCAGCGCACTGCCGAATCGTTCCCACCTCTTGTATCGGTTATCATTCCGGCATTTAACGCCGAGCGCTTCCTTGCTGAAACACTGCGCGCGGTGCTGGCTCAGACTTACCGCGAGCTTGAAGTTCTCGTGGTCGATGACGGTTCGAAAGACAACACCGTCGCCATCGCAGAATCTTTCGCCCAGCGGGATTCCCGCGTGCGTGTCCTCAGGCAGCGTAACAGCGGAGTCGCCGTGGCCCGGAATCTTGCCATATCCCAGTCGCGCGGCGAATTCATTGCGCCCGTGGACGCCGACGACATCTGGTACCCGCACAAAATTGAAAAACAGGTGAAGTGTTTCCTCGAATCACGAACTCCGCTGGGTCTGGTCTATGGCTGGTCTACGGCCATTTCAGAGACGTCCAGGCTGCTGGGGTCTTGCGCGAACTGGAAGATCGAAGGCCATGTTTATCCCGCGTTGATACTGCGCAACTTCATCGGCAACGCCAGCGTCCCGCTCTTCCGCCGTAGTGTGCTCGAAGAGATCGGCGGATACGACTGCAACCTGCACGCGCAGAACGCGCAAGGCTGTGAGGACTGGGACATCACCCTGCGCGTTGCCGAGCGCTACGCATTCGGCCTCGTACCTGAATTCCTGGTCGGCTATCGGCAGATTCGCGGAAGCATGTCGGCCAATGTTTCCGTCATGGGCAAATCGTATGATCTGATTGTCGAGGACATTAAGACGCGCCATCCCGAAATCCCCGACGACCTGCTGCGCTGGTCACAGAGTTATTTCTATCTCTACCTGATGAGCAAAGCCTATCTCTCCAGCAATGTGCGGGGAGCCTTGCCCTGGCTCAGCCGCGCGATGCGGTGCGACAAAACACTGCTGCTGGCGCCCGTGGTATACCGGGTCTACCTGATGAGCTCGCTGCGGCTCCTGGCCGAGCCCCTCACGACGCGTCTCTGGCCGCAGCGCGAAGAATGGCTCGATTTCCGCAGCATGCTTACGTTTCAGCGCAAGCGCATCAAAACGCTCCCGCAGCTGATGCGTAAAGCCAATCAGCCGCATTGGTGCTGGAAACCTTACGACATTTTAGCGCAGCATCGCATGAACACTGTTCTTAACGCAGCGCCTGCTAACCGTACCGTTGCTGCGGAGATGGCGCACTAAAACGCATCTTCTCCAATCACTGCTTTATGTCGCGGCGGTAAGTGGTTAAATACTCGCATGAGCAAGCCTCGGGGATCCGCTGATCTTTTCGCCGCCGCCGCGCAGAATGTCAAAAAACAGGGCGCTCCGCTGGCCGAGCGCATGCGGCCACGAACGCTCGATGAATACGTCGGGCAGCAGGACATTCTCGGGCCGGGAAAAATCCTGCGCCGCATTTACGAAGAAGAGCAGAAAGCCAAAGCGTCCGGCTCGCACACTCTCAAGCCTCTGCCGTCGCTGATCTTCTGGGGCCCGCCAGGCACCGGAAAAACAACGCTCGCATTCCTGGTTGCAAAGGCGGCCAACGCGCATTTCGAAATGTTTTCCGCCGTCAGCAGCGGTGTGAAGGAAGCGCGCGAAGCGATCGCCGCGGCGCGGGAGAGGCTTTCGTTTGAGCAGCGCCGCACCGTCTTGTTCGTCGACGAAATTCACCGCTTCAATAAAGCCCAGCAGGACGCTTTCCTGCCGGCGGTTGAAGATGGAACGCTTGCGCTTCTCGGCGCGACGACTGAGAATCCCTCGTTTGAAGTGAACAGCGCGCTGTTGTCGCGCAGCCGCGTTTTCGTGCTCAAGCATCTGACCGAAGAAGACATCCGCCAGCTTTTGGACCGCGCCATGTCCGACGCCGATCGCGGCCTGGGCGGACGAGGGCTCGTGCTGCCTGCTGAATCGCGCGACAAACTCGCGCAGCTTGCCGGCGGCGACGCGCGCAGCGCGCTGAACGCGCTGGAACTCGCGGCGCTTGTTGCTCCCGAGGTGCCCGATCCGGCCGACCCGTCCAAGACGCAGCGCGTCATCTCCGTTGAACTCGCACAGGAAGCGCTGCAGCGCAATACGATTCTTTATGACCAGTCGGGTGAAGAGCATTACAACCTGATCAGCGCTTTGCATAAATCGATCCGCCACTCCGATCCGGATGCAGCGCTTTATTATCTTGCCCGCATGATCGTCGGCGGCGAGGACCCCATGTTCATCGCGCGCCGGCTGGTGCGTGCGGCGAGCGAAGACATCGGCATGGCTGACCCGCAGGCGGTGATTCAGGCGCTGGCCGCAAAGCAGGCCGTTGAATTCATTGGTTATCCCGAGTGCGACACGGCGCTCGCGCAGGCCACCGTTTATCTCTGTGTCGCGCCCAAATCGAACACGATCTATAACGCGATCAGGGCGGCGAAAGCCGAAGTCGAAGCGACCGGGCCGCTGCCAGTTCCGCTGCATCTTCGCAATGCGCCGACGCCTTTAATGAAGGCGCTCGATTACGGCAAGGGCTATCAGTACGACCACAACTGGCCCGACAAAGTCTCGCCGCAGGAAGCCATGCCGGAGGGCCTCGAGGGCCGCAAATTCTACGAGCCCGGCACGCTGGGCTTCGAAAAGGACGTGATCAAACGGCTGGAGTATTTTGAGCGCATAAAGCAGAAGCTGCGGGACGGCTGAATCCCTCTCCCCTCTGGGGAGAGGGCGGACACGAGCGCAGCGAGTGCCGGGTGAGGGGTAACGGCTTCTTGCAAGAGACGGTTACCCCTCATCCCAGTCTCGCTGCGCTCGCTCGGCCTTCTCCCCAGAGGGGAGAAGGAACAGCGCCGAAAACTCTTCGCACGCGCGAAGTGTTATGTTAATATCACAGTATGACAGCAAACCAGCCAGGCGAGCTTTCCGCGCCGAACCCGGCGCCGACTTCCGTTTCCGCGGACGAGACTTTCCGGCTGCCATCCACTGCGCTCTTTCTTGGACTGATGCCCGTCTTCTCCGGCCTGGCGCGCCGCGCTGATCTGGCGGCGATTCTCTCGGATGATCCCAAGGCCGGCAAAGACCGCCGCTCGCACGTGCGGACGTATATCGTTCACTCCGGGCGCGAGACGCAGGCCAAGACCAGCCTCACCCTTTTCGATGACGATCCGATGTGGGGCGAAGGCGAACTGAGTTTGCTGATTAAACGCCAGTTCGGCCCAACGGGATTAAAGCATCTGCTCGGCGTGATGATCGCCGCCGAAGAAGCGAGCGTCTCAGGCGGCCAGCCTGGCGCGTTTATCTTCGATGCCAGCCGCCACCTGGATATTCTGGGTTACTCGCGCTCCAACCGCGTAAACGGCAAGGGCTATCACACCGCCAAGCACTTAAGAGAAGCGCGCGAGATTGTTACACTGCTCTGCTCGCTGACAATCGTGCAGGAAACGCGTTTTGGCGCCCGGCGTGGCGCGACGCTGAAAATCCGGCTGCTGCTGGATGAGGCCTCCGCCGAAGCGTGGGAAGAAACTGTCGCCGACGGCGAGAAACTCAAAGAGCGCATCACCACGAACGAAAAGATTTTCCTGCGCTTCAATCCCCATCTGTTCAGCGCCGCCGCCGAAGGCAGCAACGAACTGCGCTATCAGTACACGCATCAGCTGCGCAAGCTCTCGCGCGAAAATGCCCGCACGCACGGACTGACGCTGACGCTCGGCGTTCATCTTCCCATAAAGTTCCGCATGAACGGCTGCCAGCCGCTGCAGCTGAGCGCGCGCGCGTTCCTGCGCATGGCGGGCATTGCCGAAGACGAATACACGCGCTTTGAACATCTTGAGCGGCTCGAAAACACGCTGCGGCACATGGTCGAGCAGGGTTATATCAGCAGCTTCGAGACCTCTCGCTACCGCTATGTCGCGGCGCCGCAGACGCCGCTTCCGCCAGGCACCGCTAAAGTTCCGAGACCCGGTGAGGGGCCGCCGCGCAAGCTGCGCGCACAACTGGAGCTCAAGCCTGGCGGCAACGATCTGCCGCGCGAACCGATGGAAGAGATGTGGCAGGTCGAGCCGCCGCAGTTCCTGCGCGATCTGCTCAAGAAAGCCGAGCAGGCCACGCTCGAAACGCGCTCAAACCTGGAAAGTTTTGTTCAAACCAGCGCCGCGCGTTCGACGCGCAACAGCCAGCCGCTTCTGCCGGGAATCGATTCCAGCGGCCGCCCGCCCGAGCCAGGCGAGCTGCTGCGAAAAGTGCGGCAGAGCCTCGGCCTTCAGCAGGCCGAGCTCGCCAAGAAACTGAACGTCACGCAGGCCGCGATCTCAATGGCCGAAGCCGGCAAGCGCCCGCGAATGGCCAAGCGCCTGCTGGAAGCCGCTCGGCGGCTGGGTGCGACGAACTAGCTCACGCAAAGGCGCAAAGGCGCAAAGGCGCTAAGAACAGGGTCTAGGGTTCAGGGTTGAGGGTCCAGGGTTGAGGGTCCAGGGTTGAGGGTCCAGGGTTGAGGGTCCAGGGTAGACCGCCAAAACTTTACACCTGCCCTCACTCTTATACTAAGACGATTTGCTATCGCGATTTGTCGGGAATTTTTTCTAAAAACTTTTTACCACACTCAGATTCCGAGTTTCCGTGCGTTTTCTACTGGGAACGCGCAGGGAGTAACCTCTTGCGCTGACGCGCCCAGACGACTGCGTCGTCTGGGCCACCCACCGCGCGTTTCTTAGCGCCTTTGCGTCTTTGCGTGAGCTACAAACCCCGTAGCGCCTTGAGCCGTTCAAGCAGCGTGGGGTGCGAGTAGTGCCAGGCGCTGTAGGCGGGATGAGGCGTGAGCGTCGCCAGGTTTTTCTCGAAGAGCTTCAGGAGCGCGCCTTCCAGAGGCGTGTGGTCGCCGACGGCCTCGCGTGCGTAGGCGTCGGCTTCGTATTCGTGCTTGCGCGAGAGCTTGTGGAACAGCGGGCCGACCCAGAAGGTAAAATCGCCGATGACAATGCTGAACAGGATCAGGCCCATCGCCGTATCGGGCATCGCGATTGAAAAGGCTTGAAAGAGAGGGTGCCAGTCGATCATCAGGCTGAGCAGATAAACTCCGCCGATCGTCAGCACCGACGAGAGAATCAGCATCTTGACGATGTGCTTACGTTTGTAATGCCCGATCTCGTGAGCGAGCACCGCCGCCAGTTCGGGAACGTTGAGCTGCTGGATAAGTGTGTCGAACAGAACGATGCGCTTTGATTTGCCAATGCCCGTGAAGTACGCGTTCGAGTGTGCCGAGCGGCGCGAGCCATCCACGACGAAGATGCCGTTAGTCTCGAACGCGCACTTTTTCGCGAGCGCTTCCAGCTCGGATTTAAGCTCGCCTTCCTGCAGCGGCGTGAATTTATTAAAGAGCGGCGCGATGACGAGCGGGAAGAGAATCATCATCAGAAATTGAAACGCAATGATAAACAGCCCCGCCCACAGCCACCAGAGCGGCCAGCCGGAATTGACGACTGCCAGCAACGCGTAGAGAAACGGCACGCCGAGCACCAGCGAGACCAGCAGGCCTTTCAGTTTATCGAGCCAGAACGTGCCCCACGTCGTTTTGTTGAAGCCGAAGCGCTCTT